>RCUU01000202.1_pt1 | contig 35035 bp, 15 predicted proteins | sample 2166211 | NCBI WGS metagenome assembly RCUU01 (sample SAMN09932620, study PRJNA488358) | compost metagenome | feature: garden; material: soil; isolation source: compost soil in phenylacetic acid-enriched culture | place: Germany: Experimental Botanical Garden Goettingen | collected 2016-01-27
CCGCTTGTTTTTGAATACCGATGTTCATGAGGTGGAAGCTGACGGCGATGCAGATAACAGGGTCATCCGTTCGATTACCGGTTGGATGATGGGGTCAGAGCGGCGTATTCGGTTTGAAAGTGGCATGTTTCTAGACTGCACGGGTGACGGACTGGTTGGGTTTCTGGCCGGGGCCAAGCATCGTATCGGCCGAGAAGCTAGGGAAGAGTACAACGAGGATTGGGCACCGCCCGTTGCGGATGACATTACACTTGGGAGCACAATGTTCTTCTATACGAAGGATGCAGGCCATCAGGTCAAGTTTATCCCGCCAAGTTTTGCGAAGGATATCACGAAGACGACCATACCGTTAAAGCGCGTCATCCGCAGCGGCGATAATGGATGCGCTTATTGGTGGATCGAGTGGGGCGGTGAAATGGATACGGTTCTGGACAATGAACTTATCCGTGACGAGCTGTGGGCGGTGATCTACGGCGTGTGGGACTATATTAAAAATTCAGGCAACTTCGATGCCGATAATATGACGCTAGAGTGGGTGGGCTCAATACCAGGCAAGCGGGAGTACCGCCGTTTCATTGGTGATTATATGCTCAACCAGAACGATATCGTTGCTCAGCGTAAGTTTCAAGATGGTGTAGCCTTCGGTGGGTGGTCTATTGATTTGCACCCGCCACAAGGGATGTATTCGACGGAAAGCGGCTCCAAGCATTTGCATGCAGACGGAGTCTATCATATTCCGTTCCGATCCCTGTATTCCGTCAACGTGAACAATCTGCTCATGGCCGGTCGCGACATCAGCGCAACGCATGTGGCCTTCGGAACGACCCGTGTGATGGCCACATGTGCCGTCATCGGCGAGGCTGCCGGCACTGGGGCTGCATTATGCGTGGAGAAAGGGGTCTCCCCACGCGAGCTATACCAGACTCATCTACGTGAACTTCAGCAAACACTGCTTCATCAGGGTGCGTCCATCATTGGTCTACGCAACGAAGATGCGACCGATTTGGCACGGAACGCGAAATTAAGAGCTTCCAGTACATTGACGCAACTATTTGTGGAGAAGCCGATCGAAACCTATCCACTTGCTTCCGACACCGGCCTGCTTCTGCCGGTCGACCCGGAGCTGAACGGAATCGCTCTATTCGTCGATGCGGCAGAGAACACGACATTGGAACTGGAGCTATGGGACACCGGGCGCGGTGAAAACTATGTCCCGCATATGAAACAACTGGCGACATTGACTCCAGTAACAAAAGGCGCAAGACAATATGTGAGTGTGAACCTCCATTGGAAGCCGGCCACTCCACAAAACGCATTCCTCGTGGTCAAAGCGAACGAAAGGCTTGCCTTACATCTGTCTGATGAGCAACAATTTGGGGTGCTTGCGTTTGCGAAAGGGCCGCACCCCGTGGTTTCTCCGGATCTCGGAGATCAACAGCCAAGTCAGCCGGTCGTGCAGTGGAATATGCGTCCATTTAACCGCAAACCGATCTGCTTCCGTCTCCTCTCGCCAACGCAAGCATACACAGCGGAAAAGGTAATCGACGGATATCACCGACCGTTTGCTGGGCCGCATCTGTGGTCGTCAGACTTGCTTCGGAAAGACTCTCCGGAGTGGTTGGAGCTCAATTGGCCAGCACCGGTTAACATTCGCACGGTGCATATCACATTTAACGACGATGTGAATGAGGATCTGATCAATCTTCATCATCACCGTACACCGTTCGAAGCAATTCCCGAACTGGTTAAGGATTACCTTGTGCAGGTTGATGTGGATGGCGAATGGATTACCGTTGCCGAAGGCCGAAACAACCGAAAACGCAGAGTTGTCCATTCATTAGAACGGCTGGTTACCTCTAATCGGCTTCGCGTTGTGGTAGAAGCGACGAACGGTTGCCCGAGAGCCGAGATCTTTGAGATTCGCGTATACGAATAGCAGGCAACAAAGACCTGTCTATAGTTCTGCAACTCCCAAGAATCGTTATATGAATCAACAAGTTTTATATCTTCTGGATTCGTTTTTCAGATGATATAATCGAATGAATAAAAAGAGATTCATCACAAGATCAATGAATGAGCCGGACTCCATACTCCATACACCAATACCCACGATTGACTGTGGAAAAAAACCTCTTGAAACAGAGGTTTTTTTTGCCTATTCGAGAAATCTGGAAACTCTTCAGATAATAAGAACATTCAACTACATTTTTGGGAGTGGATCCTACACGATGTTTAACTGGCGCTATTTGCTTCCGAACAAATTGAAGTACAGGCTAATCATGGCTTATATCACCCTTCTAATGTTTCCTTTGTGCATAGCTATTTTTTATCTGTTCCAGCATTTTGAATCGATTCGTCAGAAGGATATGATGGATCGGATGTCCGAGCACATGCAGCAGGTTCATGTGTCCTTGACAGATATGATGGCATTCGCCTATAAGGCGAATATTATGCTGAGCCAGGACGAGAGCCTGATCCAAATTATGCACGATCCGGACAAGTACGATCCTCTTGAACGAAAGAAAGTCATCGAGAGTAAAATGTTTGGCATCAACAACAGTTTCTTCTTCCATCAGACAGAACTGTATTTTAGATTCATCGACCTGAAGGGCAATGTATACACCTCTTATGCACCTGCCGATAGGTTGACTAACGAGCTCAAAACCTTACAAGATTGGCAGGATAAGCTGAAAAGCGGGACACATTCATACCGGTGGGTGGCGGATGATTGGAATGATGTAATAGGCAATAAAGGAAGCAAGGTATTAAGCCTGTACATAGTCCTGGATGACCCACTGCGGGGAAACTTCGGACTGGCGCGCATCAGCATCAACATTCAGGAATGGTTCCTTAGCACATTAAAGGATAGTCCGGCTAACCAGGATTTGACCATCTTTACTGGACAAGGAGAGACCGTGCTCCAAAGTAAGAAAACAAGCTTCAGTATGGATATGTTGCATAGAATTACGTCGCTACAGGCAAAGGAAGGACACTATGAGGATAAACGTTCCTCATCCCTTGTTAATTACAGCTATCTGGAGGATCTGGATTGGTATGTGGTCAGTCAAATGCCGTTAAGCGAACTGCAGCAGGAGATCCGGCAATTAAGGTTTATCGCATTCCTCTTTTTGTCGATTCTGGTCATCGTCTACGTGCTAGTAACCATCATCCTGTCGGCTCGTATGACGAAGCCGCTGGTTGTCTTAGAGCGGAGCATGGAGGAGGCATTGGACAAGAAGCTGAATGTCAAAATCACTATCGGAAAGGGGGCAACTGACGAGGTGCGTTCCCTTGGTGACAGCTTTAACCACATGATAGATGATGTCATCGCACTCATTAACAAGCTTAAGCTGGAGGAGCGGCAGAAGCAGGCGGTACGTTTTCAAATGCTGCTCTCCCAAATGAACCCGCATTTTCTGTTGAACACCTTGAATACGGTAAAATGGATCGCCAGAAAAGAAAAGCAGGAAGCCATCGCTGGCATCTGCACTTCTTTGGGGCTAATCCTGGAGGCCAGCCTGAACTCGGAAATTGAGCTGATGCCCCTTCAAGAAGAAATAAAACTGCTGCGTTCCTATGAATCCATTCAGGCCTTTCGCTTCCGGGATCATTTCATCGTCCGTTATGAATTGGATGAAACGGTTCAACATGCTCTCGTTCCCAAGCTTAGTCTTCAGCCTCTGGTGGAGAATGCTATCGTCCATGGCTTTGACAAGACGGACGGGTGTGGCACGATTTGGGTGAGGGTGAGAGCGGAGGGGAGAGAACTTATCCTGGAGGTGGAGGATAATGGGATCGGCATGGAAGCGGCCGCACTAAAACCGGGAAGACGCAGCGGTCATGGCATTGGACTGAGTAATCTGAGAGAAAGGCTACAACTGCTTTTTAAGCGGGAAGGTTCCATGGAGATTATATCAGGCACGGAAGGGACCCTTGTCCGGCTCCGGCTGCCTTTACTGATAGCGACACCTTATTCACAGGAAGGAGGCGATGGGCATGTGGGCGATTTTACTAGTGGAAGATGAGGCATTTGTCCGGGAGACCCTACGAGAGACGGTGGAATGGGAACGGCACGGATTTTACGTTGTGGGTGAGGCTGGGAACGGTAAGGAGGCTCTTGCGGCTATTCTGGAGCTTAAGCCTGACGTCGTGATCGCGGATATTGTCATGCCGGGGATGGACGGGATTGAACTGTTGAAGGAGACACGGAAAGCGGGAATCCGCAGCCGGTTTATTATGCTGACGGCTATGAGCGATTTTGAATATGCCCGGGATGCCCTTCAATATGGGGCCTTCAACTATCTCTTGAAACTTTCCTTGAATGATGAAGTTCTGCTCGAGAATCTGGCGCGGATTAAGGGAGAACTGCTGGAGGAGCTTAGCGTAGCTGGTGAGGCACTTTATCCTCATTATCACCGTATTTGGTCGGGCATCCGGGGAACGGTCGCAGTGGTCAGTCAAGATCAGACCGGAACCATTGCGGTAACGGAGAAATTCCACGGCCTGGAACTTGAAATTTATACTGTACTGAGTGGAGCTGTACCTGCTACTGCAGAAAAGATGAGTATTCAGACAGAGGAATATCTGCTGGTTCAACCCTTCCATGAAGGAGGACAGACCACTTTCTTTTGCTGGAGCTTTGGGAAGAAGGATGGGTGTGCGAACAGACACAAACATAACCTTTCGATTGGAATGGCTTCAGGCAGTAGTCTGAGCCAGCTGTCCCAGGATTGGCGCTCAGCACTGAATCAGTTGAACGGATATTGGTACGGCTCAATGGGAGGCCAGGTGAAGGAGCGGCATGAACTGCCGCCGATCGCAGAGCTGGAAGCGGAGCTGATCCGGCGTTTCGAAGCACGTGACGAACGCCAATGCACCGAGGTGACAGCTTTAATGTGGAAGAGCATGGAAGCCTCTTCGTTCTCCCATGTAGAAGTAAAAATACTGGCTGCCCATCTTGTTCATATGCTAGCTATGCTGGCAGGACGAAAATCGGAGTACCGGCAGGAACTTGACTCAGCCATCAGCCATGCGTCGCTGCTTGTTCATGTACAGCAAGTCATACATAAGCTAATCCAGCAAATGAAGGAAGAACATGTAAGTTTTACAGATCATCCTGAGGTGAATCGGGTGATTCAATATATGCTGGAGCATTTCAAAGAAAATATCAAGATTGCGGATTTAGCCAAGCTGGTATCCATTAACGTCGATTATCTAAGCACCGTTTTTGGTAAAAAAACCGGACTGACACCGATCGCCTATTTGCAAAACATCCGGATCGAGCAGGCGAAGCGTCTTCTTCTGCATTCCAAACTGAATGTGGAGGAGATCGCTTTCCAGACAGGCTTTGCCGATGATGCATACTTCATTAAGGTGTTCAAGCGTATGGTTGGACAAACGCCTAACTCTTTCAGGCGTGAGAATAATACCTAAGTTTTGTACTATTCATCTGTAAGTTTCAACCCTTATGAGGCAAGGGATTGATTGGTATAGTTGGGTGGAATCAAACAAACCAATCAAAGGGAGGTTGCAGGGAAGATGAGAAACAGAAAATGGATGATGGCTGGGTTTGCTCTGTTTATGGCCGTGCCTATGGCACTCGCCGGCTGCGGTGGAAGCGGGGGCGGCAATCAAACGGAGGGAGCGACTTCTCCTGGGGCAACTAAGACCAGCAGTGAGCCGATCAAGCTTACCCTGTGGGGAGCGGTACCATCCGAGAATGGCCCACAAGAGGTCGTAGACAACTGGAATAAGCAAAATTCGGATGTTCAGGTGGAGTATGTGAGGTTCGTCAATGACGATGCCGGGAACCTGAAGCTGGATACAGCTCTCATCTCTAATCAGCCCGTGGACATGTACGTCAACTATGATTTCAGCCTTTACGAGAAGCGGATTAAAGCAGGCAATGCACTTGATTTAGGCAAATTCTCCGATTACAACGTGGACGATAAGATGGGGGAAGGCGCTGCGCTATGGAAAGTAGACGACAAGTATTATGGTCTGCCTACCCAAAAAGGCTTGTCTTTTGTCTGGCTAAACAAGGATATGCTCGATGCCAAAGGACTGCCGGTTCCGACGGATTGGGGGCTGGATGAGTTCAGAGATTACGCTGCCAAGTTGAAGAGTGACAAGGTATGGGGATTGGCACAGAGCGATTATTACTTCACCGTGCCTATCAACGGGTCCTTACAGAAGCAAAGTTTGCAACTGACCAAAGACGATGGAACTTCCGCTTTTGATAACCCGCAAACGATCAAGACGCTTCAGGTCTATTCGGACATGATGTTCACCGATAAGAGCCTGATGCCTCATACGGAGCAGATCACTTCGAAGCCTGCCTTGGACCAGATGTTCGTGAAAGGAGAAGCGGCAATGTTATTCTCCACGAACCAGATCTTCCGCACGACGAATAATATAGCTGAATTTCCCCGGTCATTCAAGGTGGCAGCGGCACCAGCTCCCAAAGTGAACAAGGATCAGACCGATTATATTAACGCCGGTGGTCTGGGAGATGTGATTTCCATCAATCCAAGCTCCAAGCATCAGGAAGCTGCCTGGAAATTTATACAGTGGTATGCGGATGAAGGGATGCTGCCGATGGCGGCGGGCGGAAGAGTACCTTCCTCCAAGGACTTCCCGGTCGATGAGGCTGTCGCGCTTATGTTCAAAGGCGTGGAAGACACATATGATCTGGATTCAATCAAACGGGTGATGTTCGGTGATCTGCCGCTGGGTCTGAGTCGTATGGACCGGAAGACAGGAAGCGAGCAACAAGCTATCTATGACAACGTGTTTTCTCGGAAGCTGACACCTGAAGATGGCGCGAAAGAATTAGCGCGGGTGCATAACAAGAATTTGCAGGCATCATCGAAATAGCACAACCTGGCCAAGGAGGGGCGGTGATTCGTACCGTATCCCTCTATACACCGCTAGCTGCCTGATGAAGCAAGTTACATTATTTAGAGAGAAAGGCGGTGACCGATCGTGAGCTGGATGAAGCGACAGAGGCTGATTGGTTATGTGTTTATCGCTCCCAATCTTATCGGAATGACCGTGTTTATGCTCATTCCAGCCCTGTTCTCCTTTTATTTAATGTTTACGGATTGGGTATTCGCTAGTGGGGAAGCCCCGCACTTCGTAGGATTGGATAATTTCAGGATGCTGGTGAGAGACGATTTATTCCTGGTATCGGTCAAAAACACCTTGCTGCTACTGATCCCTGTACCGATTTCTATCATGCTTGGGTTTCTGATTGCTGTCATGCTTAATAATCGTACGTATCTTCAAAAGACACTCAGAGCGTTCTTTTTCGCTCCGTATTTTACCAGTGGCATCGCCATTGCTTTCGTCTGGATGGTACTGTTTCAGCCTAGTAGTGGTCCGATAAATGCCTTCCTGCACTCCATTGGTATAACTGATCCTCCACAATGGTTTGCTTCGCCGGATACAGCGATGTATGCGGTGCTGATTATGATGACCGCAGGTGGCATTGGCTATAACATGATCATTTATTTAGCCGCCTTGCAGGAATTGTCCGCCGAGCAACTGGAAGCCGCGAAGATAGACGGAGCAACATTTGGGCAACTGCTGCATCTCATTATTTTTCCATTAGTGAGTCCAACGACGTTTTTCTTAATGATTACTGGTTTTATCGGCTCGATCAAGGGCTTTGGCATGATTTATGCGATTACCCAAGGCGGGCCGGGCAATAGTACGACGGTTTTCTCGATTTTTGCATATAAAAAAGCCTTCAACTTCTATGAAATGGGGTACGCGTCGGCTGTCTCGTGGACTATGTTCCTGATCATCCTGTGCATCACGCTTATTCAATGGGTTGGTCAGAAAAAATGGGTCCATTACTAACAGAGGGGAGACGCACAATGGCTAGGAGAAATGTAAGAATAATCAGAACACGAGTGATGAAGACCTTCAATACGATCATCATGGCGTTTGCCAGTCTGCTGCTGCTGTCGCCAATGATCTGGATGATCAGCACTTCGTTCAAGAGGCCGAAGGACGTTTTTACCTATCCGATTCAGTGGATTCCGCACGATCCTGTATGGACCAACCATTTTAAGGTTTGGACGACTGGAGACGGATTTTCGCTTTTTTATTTCAATTCCTTGAAGATATCCTTGATTTTGATGATTGGAGCTCCTTTGTTGGCCGCTTTTGCCGCATATGGTTTCAGCCGGATTCCATTTAAGGGAAGGAACGCCATCTTTCTGCTGTATCTGTGTCTGATGATGATTCCACAGCAAGTGTTGTTTGTCCCGAAATTCATCATGTTTGATTGGATGAAAATTTATAATACCCATTGGGCACTCATCCTCCCAGGCTTATTTACGGTGTTCGGCGTCTTCATGATTCGGCAATTTTTTATGAGCATTCCCCATGAAATATCGGAAGCGGCTTTCATTGACGGAGCCGGTCATTTCCGGATATTTTTTCAACTGTTTCTGCCACTATCCAAACCAGTGCTTGCAACCTTCGCTATTATTGATTTTACATGGACGTGGAACGATTACGAGAATTCCTTGATCTTCCTGTTAGACAAAAGATTGTTCACGGTACCGCTAGGTATGCAGAATTTCATGCTGGAAGCGGGAGTGGATTATAACATGATGATGGCTGCCGCTACAGCGGGAGTCGTGCCGCTGCTCATCGTCTTCTTCCTGGGCCAAAAGTATATTATTCAAGGCTTCTCAAGCTCAGCTGTCAAAGGATAAACAACGATACGAACAATAGAGATAGACGGAGATTAAAGACGCCTCGGGGTCCATTCAAAATGTTGTATGATAGCGCATACAAAAATGAATTAGGAGGAATTTCGTCTATATGAAGAGGATATCGATTGTGATTGTCATGGTTTTATTGTCCAATCTGGTATTGTTCTACAGCCCTGCGCATGCAGCAGCGGATTTTAATCATGTACTGAGTGATTTTGAGCAAGGGGACGATAACTGGATTTTTGCTATGGGGGATTCGCCTGAAGTGAAGGGAAGCTTCCATCGGATCGAATCAGCTGAGAGTTACAACGGAGCCCATATGGGACAAATAAAAGCAGATTTCAGCCTAAGACCAACGGGATCGCCATTTGCATCCATAAAAAAAGAGGTGGATGAGCTTGATATTGAACAACTGGCGTTCTGGGTCAAAACCTCGGACTTGAAATCATTGCGAATTCGAACGACAGATTCGACAGGGCAAACATTCCAACAGCGCATTACATTGCAAAATACTTCGGATTGGCAGCAGGTTGTCGTCAGTCAGATGGGATCGAATACATTTACTTACTGGAATGGAGCAAATGACGGTGTATGGCATAAACCGGCAAACGCCATCACAATCCTTTTCGATCGATTTGATATGAAGAATGCCGCGTTACCGGCCACAATCCTGGTTGACCACATGACGGCTCAGATGGGTGATTGGCAGCCAGAGCTGAAAATTCAGCAAACAGCGCTTGGCAATATTTTTCTGGATTCTGAACCGAACGTTTTTATTGTAAGAACAAGCAGACCATCAGTAAGTTGGGCCACATATGATATTTATGGCGCGCAAGTTACTTCGGGAAGTGAGAGTCCAGTCGCCGGGAAAGCTCAGATCACGGTGCCTTTCAGCAAATTGGGCTATTTTACGCTTGAAGTTACTGCGGAGAGACCCGGCAGTGAACCGCTGGTCCGAAGTACAGCTTACGCCGTTGTTTCTTCAGCATTGCCACCCGGTAATGGGGAGGCACCGTTTGGTGTCAGCACGCATTTGAACTGGACTGCCTCCGGGTGGAGCAAAGAGCTGAGTAAACTGATCCGTTATATGGGTGCATCCTTCGTTCGGGATGGCATGGAATGGAGCAGCATCGAGAAACAAAAAGGTATCTATACCTTCGCCCCTTCACCGGATGATTATATGCAGAAGCTTGCGGAGAATGATCTTAAGCTGCTTTTTGTGGCGGCATTTAACAACCCATTCTACGATAATAATGCAACACCCTATACGGATGCAGGAAGAAGGGGACTTGCGGAATACGCTAAAGCTTATATAGAGCAATACAAGGATCAGCTCATCGGTTTCAACGTCTATAATGAATTTAATGGCGGGTTCGGCAAAAGGGGCAACAGTCCTGCCAATTCGCAGCCGAACTACTACTTCAATCTGATGAAAGAGACCTATAATGTCGTTAAACCGGTCCATCCGAATGTACCGGTTGTCGGTATCGTCTCAGGAGGCGTCGACCTGAACTGGATTGAAGGTGTACTGAAAGGCGTAGGAGAAGGCGAGGACAAAAACGCAGGACTGAAATATCTGGATGCTGTCTCTGTGCAGACCTATATGGACCCGAACGCACCAGACGACGTATTTGCAAAATTGGAAGGTCTGAAAACCTTGATTAAGCAATACAATAACGGCAATCTGGTACCGATCTGGGTAACAGAATTCGGATCACCGACACATCAATCTGCAAAAGGCGTCGATGAGAAGACCCAGGCCAATTATTTGCCGCGTGGCTTTGTATCGGGATTAGGTCTCGGCGTAGAGCGGATGTCTTGGTATGATTTTATGAATGACGGCCTTCGAGCTGATTATAATGAGGATAATTTCGGACTTGTCCGACATAAGAACGACCCGATGGGGGCCTATACACCGAAACCGGCCTATGCGAGTTATGCCGCTATGAGCAGACAACTTGCCGGTGCAGTATTCGAGGAAATTGAGCCATTCGGAGATCCGATCAGAAGCAATTTGTTCACAAAAGGTGGCGAAAATCTTAGAGTTGTCTGGGCGCAGAGTGACACGCAAGCCGTTATCGAAACAGATAACAACCTAGAAGTTACAGATTTTATGGGAAATACAGAAGTTTACTCCCCGCATCATGGCAAGATCTATATGACGATAACGGGAGAGCCATTCTATATCAAAGGAAGCATCAACCGGATCGTTACGGACGACACATTTACAATCGCTGGAGGGCAAACAGCAGTAGGAGACCCGCATGCGTTCAACGTAACGATTAAAAACGATGATCTCCCTAACCTGGCTATAACAGCGAAGATGGAGGAGAATAGCTATCCGATTGAAGCGGTGCATGGTCAAACGGAAGCGCTTACTCTAAGCATTAACGAGACGCGAAAAGGTTTCCGTTCGGTAATCATTCACTTGTTGGACGAAGCAGGCAACAGGATAGGCAAGCTGCAGCATAGGGTTGCAACCGTTGTACCGCACAAGGTTACGGTCAGACCTGCGTTGCAGCAGACGGAAGGGCAGTACGGCCAAAAATTGAATATCGATGTAGAAAACTTTAGAAAGGCCGCCGGTCTTACTGTCGACAGGGTGACCTGGCAGGTTGGCGGACAGTCCAATCAAGAGCTTGTCAACACGGTCGTACAACCAGGCAGCAAGCAGCAATTCAGTATCCCGCTTAGTCCGATCGCGATGGGAGGCGATCAGCCGGCATCCATCCGCGTCGAGTTTGCGGAGCAGGAGCCTTATGTCTATAAAGGGAATTTTAGTTTTAATCCGATCAACCGAGGGACGATCTCAGTCAATGAACCTATCGAACCAGAAACTGAAGCTATGTCGCCTACAATTGATTTGTCGCAGGCTAAGCCTGTCTTGCTCTCCGGCCATAGCGGAACCATTGATGTGAGCGGTCAAGCCTGGCTACACTTTGATCAGGATCATCTGTATCTGACGGCCAAAATTAAGGATAATGTTCATGCGGCATCGGCTTCCGGTGCTGATATATGGAATAATGACAGCATTCAGTTTGCGTTGTCTCCGGGAATTCCGGGCGAGAGCCAGGGGTGGTATGAGTATGGCATATCGGATTCGCCTAATGGTCCGCAAGTGTATCGCTGGACGGCGATAGGGGGATTGCCAGCAGGGCTGGTGCAACATAGCGAAGCATCAGTAACCAGGAATGAGGAACAGAAGTTGACGATCTATAAGCTTGCTCTGCCATGGTCGGAGCTGACACCGATTGCACCTAAGCAAGGAGATGTAATGAGCTTCTCACTGCTCGTGAATGAGAATGACGGACAAGGACGACGAGGCTGGATCGAATGGGCAAGCGGCATCGGTTCCGAGAAAAGACCGAGTTTATTCCGCGCCATGCAGTGGATGATGCCGACCCAATAAGCAATAAGGAGAAGAACTATGCCACTTGTTGATATGCCGTTAGAACAATTGAAAACCTATGAAGGAACGAATCCACGCCCAGCGGATTTCGATGAATATTGGGAGCGTGCTCTGGCAGAGATGCGAGCTGTTGACCCGCAGCTTGAGCTCGTGCCTAGCAGCTTTCAAGTCCCCCATGCTGAATGCTTTGATCTGTATTTCACGGGCGTGAAGGGAGCACGAATTCATGTGAAGTACGTGCGCCCCAAAAATATGGAAACCCCTCATCCGGCTGTCGTTATGTTTCACGGTTATTCCGGTCATGCCGGCGATTGGAGTGAGAAACTGACTTATGTCTCGTTAGGCTTCTCTGTGCTTGCCATGGATTGCCGCGGCCAGGGGGGAACCTCGGAGGATGTAGGAGGGGTAAAGGGGAATACGCATCACGGACATATTATCCGCGGGTTAAGCGATCACCCGGATGAGCTGCTATTTCGTCACATTTTTTTGGATACTGCACAACTCGCTGGAATAGCCATGAAGCTGCCTGAAGTCGATCCTGAACGCGTTTACGCTGCAGGGGGATCTCAGGGAGGTGGACTTACGATAGCTTGTGCTGCATTGGAGCCGAGAGTGAAGAAACTTGCACCGATTTTCCCTTTTCTTAGTGATTACAAGCGTACATGGGATATGGATTTAGATCAAGATGCTTATGGCGAGCTGCGTACGTATTTTCGCTACTATGATGTGCTTCACGAACGCGAGCATGATGTATTTGAGAAGCTCGGCTACATTGACATCCAATTTCTAGCTGAGCGGATTCGAGGCGAGGTCATGATGAGCGTTGGGCTAATGGATACCATATGCCCGCCATCTACGCAATTTGCAGCTTACAATAAAATGAATACGATGAAGCAGCTTGTTATTTATCCTGACTTTGGACATGAGTATTTACCGGGGTCATCGGACCGGACGATGCGATTTTTCCTGGAGTAATGAATCAGAACGAGATATCAACATTAAAATAGTCACCTGTGAAGATGAAGTGCACCTCATACAGTAGACATTGGATAAACACCCTGGTTGTGTTTAATGCCGATAAGTTTACTTTAGGAGGTGCTTTTTTTGTCCAATGACAGTTTAGTATAGTCAGTTTGTGATGAGGAATTCAGAAAATATTGGCTGTTATTGATAATGGTTATCATTTATGATGGTCATTAGAAAGATAACGGAGGGGTAACCAGAATGCAATTAAGCAATCAAATATTTCTTTGGGATCAAGCGGCGGTCAAGGTATTAGATGTACGCCACATAGAAATGGTACAAGGCGAAATACTTCATAAGTATAAGATTCCTGCCAGTGTATTTTTACTTTCGGTACAGGGGAGCGCTCAAGTTCAGTTAGATCAGTCTGAATTTTCATTTACAGGATTTCAATTCCTGCATAGCGGAAAAGGGGCGACCCTCAATATTGTTCCGTCAAGTAAGAAATTTGTTTACTATATCATTTATTTCCGTGCATTGATTCATAGAGAGGAACTCTTTCAAACACAATATTGTTTTTCTCCTGATGCACCCCTTTTACTTTACAACAAAATTCAGTTGATGCATCAAAAATGGAACGAGCAAGAAGAAAGACTTCACGTAAAATCACTTTTTTATCAATTCATTCATCAGGCATTAAAAGAATTACATAGAAAAGAGACAGAGGTGAAACAAACAAGTGTTGCTGTCCAAATAATCACCTATATCCAGGAGTACTATGCGGAGCCTATCACATTAGATTCTCTTGCAGAAGTATTTAATTTCAGCGCTTATCATTTGTCATCATTGTTTAAAGAGTACACAGGCATGAGTCCGATTGATTACTTAATTCGTTTTCGACTTGAACTAGCCACAGAGCTTTTAATGACAACAGATGCTTCTATCGGGGAAATTGCAGTAAGCGTTGGTTATAAAGACGTTTATTATTTCAGCCGAATTTTTAAAAAAAGAAAAGGTGTATCACCTGCTCATTTTAGATCCAGAGAGATAAAGCGACATAAAGTTGCTGAAAGTCCATTAAACTTCCCCACATCCTCTATTTTTGATAATACTGTTAATGAGTATATTAATAATGATAATCATTATCAAAATACTGAAGAGGGAGAATTACATATGTTTAAAATGACAACATCTCAGACGATAGCAGCATTGCTGCTATGCGGTTCTCTATTATTAAGTGCTTGCTCAAGCGGGACGGGCACTGCTGCGAAGGAGCAAAGTAATGGCAATGGAACCGTAAATCAAGCAACATCAGAAGAAAGTTCGAACACTCGAATAGTATCAACGCCTAAGGGAGATGTGGAAATACCAGCAGAGCCGAAAAGAGTAGCGGCTGACCAATATATGGGGCATTTATTGAAATTAGGAATTGTTCCAATCGGTGCAAGAACGTTTATGCTGGATGAAGGCTGGATGGAAAAGGCGGACATTCCGAAAGAAACGATCGAGAAAATTGAAGATTTAGGGGATTTTCCTTTAAACCTGGAAAAATTAACGATGCTAGATCCGGACTTAATTATCGGTTCGATCGATGAGAACATAGAACAATATGAGAAAATTGGAACGACTGTTTTTCTGCCTTATTGGGAGGGGTTAAAAACAGCAGGGCCGCTTGATAAATTTAGGGGTGTAAGCAAGATCTTCGGAAAAGAAAAAGAAGCAGAAGAATGGATTACGGAATACGAACTGAAAGTAGCTGAAGCTAAGTTGAAACTCGCCGGGGTTATAAAGGAAGGGGAGACCGTTTCGATTGTTCAGTTTTCACAAAAGGCGGTATACGTCTTAGCGGTAAAAGGTGGAAACTATGGTTCTTCCACTATATACAATATGCTGCAGCTGCCACCAACAGAAAGTGCAAAAAATATGGCGGAGGGGTTTGAATCGATTTCACTTGAAGTTCTTCCACAATACTTAGGTGATTATATTTTTGTTTATAATGGCGATGCTGATGCCACAATTAAAGCAATGGAAAGTAACATATGGAAAGGCATACCTGCAGTAAAAAATGGGAAAGTTTATTTGTATGGTGATAATTATCATGATGAATTCGTAATGGAGGACCCTTTTTCATTGGAGCTTCAACTTGATACGATTGTGAATTTATTACTTGGCACAAATAAATAGTTTGATAGATGCGGCACATGCGTGAGCGAAACGGACCTTTTATCTGTTTCGCTTTTTTTTAAGTGAATGTACTGAGGGCAACGGTATGAAAACGGCAAAAATATTGTGATTGACTATGTGTAAACCAAGGCGTTCCTGATAGGAAGTAGAGGCACTCCAAAAGTGAGGTTATCCGGTACCACATAAGGCTTTGCCCTATGAGCAAGTGCCTTGTTCGACATCATCGACATAAAAATTCCAAGTGCAACATGCATAAAGAGGATTTTAATCAATGGATATTAATGACATTGACATCCATAGGTTTTTCTAAAATAATAGAGTGTAATTGAATACTGGTACCTTTAATTCAGTCCAGAGAGGCTGACAAGGACAGCGGATTTTTATAATCACGTGAGAATCAGGGCATATTCCGTCAAGGGATGCTCTGTGTCTTAGCGCGGATTATGATGAACAAAAGAGGCTACTTGTCAGTTTAACTTGACAAGTAGCCTCTTTTGTTTCTGCTTTTTTGGTATCAGGACACTTTATACTGGGGGTATTCTGATGAGTAAACAAGATCAAGAGTTTTCGTGGCAAGCGGTGCCGAAAACGCAGAGAAATCATTTTGGGAAGACGTTCTCCGTCATGTTAGCATTCACTTTTTTTTCAGCAAGCATGTTAGCAGGGGGAACGTTAGGGGTCAGCTTGACATTCATGGAGTTCATTGGAATCGTACTTGCTGGTAATCTGGCACTCGGCATCTATACGGGAGCACTGGCACATATCGCTGCCAAAACAGGTCTTTCCACGCATTTGCTTGCAAAATATGCGTTCGGTGAAAAAGGCTCGTACCTTCCTTCTTTCCTCCTTGGCTTCACACAGGTCGGATGGTTCGGTGTCGGTGTAGCTATGTTCGCAGTACCGGTCGCCAGAGCGATGGACTGGAATGTGTACCTTTTGATCTTCGTGTTTGGTCTCGCAATGACGGCATCAGCCATCTTCGGTATGAAGTCGCTCGTCATTCTGGGTTATATAGCAGTTCCGGCCATTGCTATTCTCGGTGGTTACTCCGTGTTCGAAGGAGTAACCACGCTGGGTGGCCTGCAAGGGTTGCTCGATTACTCACCAACAGAGTCGCTCACCGCAGCAGCAGCGTTGACCATTTGTATTGGGTCATTCATTAGCGGAGGGACGCTGACGCCCGATTTTGCCCGGTTTGCCAGAACATCCCGGCAGGCGGTTACTGCAACGGTCATTTCGTTCTTTCTAGGGAACTCACTGATGTTCCTATTCGGAGCAGTCGGCGCAATGGCTTATAATTTGGCAGATATCTCGGAGGTCATGTTCTTGCAAGGATTGCTAATACCTGCGATCATCGTACTGGGGCTAAACATCTGGACAACCAACGATAACGCACTTTACGCTTCCGGGCTGGGCTTTGCTAATATCACAAAAATTTCGAAAAAGTTTTTCGTTATTGTTAACGGCATCGTGGGTACCGTATTTGCCATGTGGATGTACAACAATTTTGTCGGTTTCCTGAATGTGCTAGGAGCGGCGATACCCTCCATCGGGGCTATCATCATCGCGGACTATTTTATTGTGAAGCGTAGAAACTATAAACCGTTTGCCGACATGACTTTCAAAAATGTAAACTGGATAGCGATGGCGGCTTGGGTTATCGGCGTGGCTTTCGCCCAGCTGGCTCCAGGAATAACACCACTAAACGCACTTATCGGAACGGCGGTTGTATACACGGTGTTAATGCTGATCGTTACTAAGAAAGAATCCAAAGAAAAGGGGAATAAAAATGATTATACAGAACGCAAAATTGCGGGGTAAAGAAGGGCTATGGAATATTGTTGTGAAAGATGGGAAGTTTGAGCTTATCACGCAATCACTGGAATCAACGGCGAATGAAGAAGTAATTGATGTAGGCGGCTCCCTTGTGCTGCCACCGTTCATTGAACCGCATATTCACTTGGATACAACGTTAACAGCAGGTGAGCCGGAATGGAATTTAAGCGGAACACTGTTCGAAGGCATCCAGCGTTGGTCAGAACGCAAAGCCTTCCTAACGCATGAAGACGTCAAAACGCGTTCCAAAACTACATTGAAATGGCAGATCGCGCAGGGTATCCAGCATGTACGTACACATGTGGATGTCACCGATCCAAGCTTGACCGCCGTTAAAGCGATGCTTGAAGTGAAAGAAGAAATGGCACCATTCATTGACATCCAACTGGTCGCTTTTCCACAGGAAGGTATACACTCCTACCCGAATGGCGTGGAATTACTAGAAGAGTCTCTGAAAATGGGTGTTGATGTGGTGGGTGGTATTCCACACTTCGAATTCACAAGAGAATATGGCGTTGATTCGATGAAGGTTGCGTTTGACCTCGCTGAAAAGTACGACCGTCTCATCGACATCCATTGCGATGAAATCGATGACGAGCAATCCCGTTTCTTGGAAGTCGTTGCCAAAGAAGCCTACGAACGTGGACTTGGTTCCCGCACGACGGCAAGCCACACCACGGCGATGGGGTCATACAATGATGCATATACGTACAAACTGTTTAGATTACTGAAGATGGCTGACCTGAATTTTGTCTCCAATCCTCTGGTTAACATCCATCTGCAGGGGCGCTTTGACACATATCCAAAAAGAAGAGGGTTAACTCGCGTCAAAGAACTGCTGGAAGCCGGCCTTAATGTATGCTTCGGTCACGATGACATCTTTGATCCATGGTATCCGCTTGGCACAGGCAACATGCTTCAAGTGTTGCACATGGGCATTCATGCTTCTCAGTTGCTCGGATACGATCAAATCGTAAATTCGATTGATCTTATTACAAAAAATAGTGCAAGAACATTAAATATTGAGGATATGTACGGCATTGAAGAAGGTAAGCCTGCCAACTTCATCGTTCTTGAAGCAGAGAACGAATATGAAACTGTTCGTAAACAGGCCGGAGTACTCTATTCGTTCAGAGGCGGCCGCAAAATCGCGGAAACAAAGCCACGGGACACATCGATCATTCTTGAGAACGGTTTGGAGAAGATTACTTTCAATAAATAATCGAATGAAACATGCGCTGCATCAAGCAGAGCCTGCGTTTTAGCCAAATATTCCCCCATGATAGACAGGGCTATAAGAGATCACATGATCGTGAACTCTTCCTGCATACATGAGGGGATTTTTTTGATTCTTGTGTTCGGCACTGTAAATTTACTATAAGTGCATTGAAAAGAGAAAAGAGAGTGAAATTTTATAAATATTGGTTGTGATAGTCGTTTTTCAATGAAAACTATGGATGCTATAGTTTTAGTAAGCGCTTTCTAAATAGAAATGAAAGGAGGAGAATGAAAGACTTGAATTAAAATGCTAAAGGTTATCGTTGAGAATTTCCAAATAGGAGGTTTTGATGAATGATTACAAAAAAACTGAGGCCGCTATCGATTGCACTGTTGTTGTTTTTTCAGACGCTGCCTCTGGAGATTAGCGCCGCGTCCTCGGTATCCGCAATAAAGAATGACATATCCAATACAAGCCTTTCTGCCAAAGTCGGTGATCTGGGACAGATTGCAGAGCTGTATATCAATAATAACCCTACCAACAAAAAAGGTGAGCCGATCAATTTTGTTCTCCCCAACGATACAATGCCTCAAAATAACGTCGAGCACCAATGGATGGGGGAAATGATTTTTTCCTACCGAACTAATGACAGCGGACAATTTCCCGACAACAGGGATGGATTTGTAGAAGTGGATACCAATAAAACACTGGCGGCCGGCGGATCAACAAAATATTCTGAAATCAATCCTAATAATCCCTATATTGTGAAAACGGCTGCAGCAGATGGTAAGAAAGTGGAAGTCAACTTTATCGGCCAGAACCTGGACTCCACAGCCCAGCGGGTGATGAAAGGTTTTGACGTGAAGTCCGTATTTAATATGGATACCGAAGACGGTTCGATGCTGTGGGAAATCACCGTGAAGAACAAAAGCGGCAAATATATAGAATTCGGTGATATCGGCTTGCCCATGCCTTGGAATAACAAGTACCAGACCTTATCTGATACCTACGATGACCGTGTTACCGTGCATAATTTTGCCGGCGCCGACAGCGGATATTCCTATGCTATCCGCACCAGTGGTGAAGGGAATTTCATGTTATTTACCCCGGTGCCAGAAAGCGGCGCTCGCATCGAATATGTTGATTACTGGATGAATGAAGAAGGTGAATTACGTTCCGGAAATACATTTTCGAACTGGACCGGCGACAGCGGCGGCTGGTATCCAGGGCTAAATGTTCTGTATATCCACTCCAAGGACATCCAAAAAACTGGCCGCGGATATTTTACTGATGCTTCCAGCTTGGTGTTGGGTCCGGATCAGGAACAAACATATAAGTTTAAATTCTCAGCGGTGCGCGCTGGAGATAACAAGCCGCAGGAGAATGCCCAAAGCCCAAATAACAGTTCAACCTCTATGGAAGACCGTGAAGCGAACCTGCGCTCCATCCTCTACAAATCAGGCATCATTGATGCCGTAGCGGTGCCAGGCTTCCAGACGGCCATCAATATGCCTGTTAAGCTAGATCTCCACTACGACGATAACATCATTGATGTACAGTCCATCGACATTCAGAATGTTGAGGAGAATGATCCGTTTGATGAAGAGCATATCCCGAACATCAAGCCCGGTAAAGACAGGAACGATATGGTCAACAACTCACGCACTGGCCGAGGGCTTCCTGACGGGAATCCGGGATATACAGCATCCTATGAGTTTGTGGAGACGAAGACGATAAACGGTGAACAGCATCATATCTATTCACTTCAATTCGGCTCTATCGGCAATAACAGCGTTCGAGTGGATTACAAGCTGAAGGTTGGAAATGAATGGGTGGATAAATTTACCCAGTTCGAATTCAATGTCCTGGCCGAATTGGATCAAACATCGGAAGCCCACTCCAACTTTATGATGGAGAAGACGCAGGATAAGAATCCGGCGAGTCCTACTTATGGCAACTATTTTGACTGGTATATTAATGGCGGCATCGATCTGAACACAAGTCATTGGGGAGATGACTGGAGCCACGATAACATCAATTTCATGACGATGAAGAATTATCTTAATCCCAATCCTGATGAGATCCGCTCTATAGAAACTTACCTGATCGACTTTATGTGGGAACGTTTTATGAAGAATACGCAGGAAAGTTATATGGTAGCCAACTACCTCAGAGATTCGGGGGCTTTCACAGATAAAGACAAACCGTATACACGGGCCTTTTCTGAAATTATGGAAGCGACTGGCTTTTTCAATATGTATCGGATTCAAAAGGCATACCCCAATCTGATTGAGTATCGTGAATCCCCGCAGTATTATCTGGAAAAGGCCTACGGCATATATTATAACCGTGTCTCAAGCGGAGCTATCGGATTCTATGGCGAGCAGCAGATTCCGGATATGATTGAAGCACTGAAAGAAGAAGGTATGCAGACCGAATCGGCCAATCTACAAAAAAAGTTCGCGCTGGATAAAGGCCGGAATATGACCTACGCCAATTATCCTTATGGCTCTGAATTTGAGTATGATAATACCGGTGAGGAAGGAGCTTATGCTGCAGCCAAGGCGCTGCGTACTTACTACCCTGAGGATGGACGCGCAGCCGCAGCCGAGAAAAGTATGGAAATGGCTGACTGGAAGACACGTGCGATGCGCGGCATTCAGCCTACCTGGTTCCATTATTCTGTCCCGGTATTCCGCGGCGGCGAAGGCTGGTGGAATTTCCAATATACTGCTTCTTTGGCAGGATACATTATGGATGACTGGCTCCGTTATGAGAATGACGGAAGGTCAGAGGATCAGACCGCAATCGCGCAGCAGCGCAACTATGCGGCGAAGATTTCTAACTTCAACGCCGTCAATATGGGGCAGATCGCGGCACAATCTGTTGGCAGCACCTCTTGGAGATATTCAATGTATAAGGGAGGAACCGGTACTAAAGATGTATTCGACGGTGGTTCCCGTGTGATGAATAACGGCTGGAATGATTTTTCCGGTGAAGCAGAGGAGGGTCTCTATGGTTCCCTGCTCAGTATCAGTTCCGATATTGTCACAGATCCGGTATTCGGGCTATTTGGATATGGCGCGTTAGTCACAGACGAAGGCGACAGCTACCAGATCACGCCTAAAGACGGCTTCGGAAAGCGTATCAATCTGCTGGATGAGCAGATGTATCTGGTTCTGGAGAGTGATAAAATTGCGAGCGCAAACATTAGGAAAGACGGCACGGTCTTTACGCTTCAACTCCTGAATGCGGCTGAAAAAGAGCATGCTTCAAGGATTTCTTTTGACGGGACCGGAATCGAGAACGGCTATTATAGCATAAAGCTGAATGACGCAGAGGCCGGACAGTTCTATGTACAAAACAATAAAGGTGTCGCAATGTTCCACATGAGCAGCGCAAAGTCGGCTGAACTGACCATTGAAAAGTTAGATACAGGTGACAATAAAGCTCCACAGGTTACTGCAGAGACGGCGACGCAAAAGCCACAGGCGTTGATTCCATTTACGCTGAATGGCATTGTAACCGATGACGGCGCGCCGGATGGCACCCTGGCCTACCAATGGCAGGTTGTCAGCACCCCGGAAGGTGGCAAGCTGAGCTTGAGCTATCCTAAGGCAAGCATTACACAGGCTCTCGGTACAAAAGAAGGCTCATATACGGTCGAGCTCACCGCCAATGACGGGCAGAAGACTGGTTCCGGTCAAGTGACCTTCCAGCTGGCTGCACCGCCCGAAAAACTGCCTCCGAAGATTGGCGAAGTGACTGCAACCCAGGATGTTACGAATAACAGTATTCTGGTATTGTCCGGTGAGGCAATTCCCGATCCGGTGCATAGTGCGGTATTTGAACCTGAGTTGAAGTATGCATGGGCCGTAAAGCAAAAGCCGGACGGTGCAGGAGAGATTTCTTTTGTGGGCAGCGACAAAGCAACGGCATATGCGCGCGTAAGCAAGGCAGGCACCTATGTGTTTACCTTCACAGCGGCAGACGAAGATAAGAAGACCAGTAAAGATGTAACGATTGAGATCAAAGAAGACACCGATGACACATACCGGGCAATTAGCGTAGTGACAAAAACGGAAACAGCCCCGACACTTCCCGGTCAGGTGAATATTCTGTCAGAAGACGGATATATGGAGAGGGAAATCGAGTGGGAGGTAATGGATCCGGGCAGCTATGCGAATACAGGTGAATTCGAAGCTAGAGGTACAGTTAAAGACAGCGATCTAGAGGTACGCATTACCGTATATGTCGTGAATGCAGGCCTGCAAAACGCAGCGCTGACAGCTAAAGCGTCTGCCAGCTTCTCTGGTGGTGACGGGTATCCTGAAGCAATGAATAACGGCGTTGAACCAAAAAGCTCGGGAGATTTCTCGCCCAACCGAGGGGCACCGAACAGCGCATGGCATAACTGGGGAAGAGAAGGAGATCCGGCATGGGTCATGTATGAATGGGATCAGCCGTTCCTGGCCTCTTCAATGGATGTCTATGTATTCCAGGATGGCGGCGGGAACTTCCGTCCGAAGGATATGCAGCTCATGCTTCGCGGCGAGGATGGCAAATGGTATACGCCTAGAGCCTTAAAAGGACTTGGAAATGAGCTCAATAAATACAACACAACCACCTTTGAACCTGCATATATCACAGGTGTTCGTATTGACATGAAGCCTACTGCAAATGGTAGCGGTATTCTGGAATGGAAGGTATACGGATATACAGGGTCGGTAGATAAGTCAGAACTGATAAAGGTATATAACTACGTTAATACATTGAACGCTTCGAACTTTATGGATCCGGGTCTTGCACCGCTCGATGAGGCGAAGGCGGGGGCTTCCGCTGTAATCAAAAATATGAATGCCACAGAAGGGGAAATTTCCCAGGCACTTGAAAAGCTACTGACAGATTTGCGTCTGCTTAGTCCGCGTGATAAGAACATGGCTTTTCTGGCCAATGTTTCTTCCAGTTACACCTCTCCTTGGGAGAGCTTATCCGCGATTAATGACGGGAAAAAGGAGGGAAACAATCTCCTGCATTGGGGAACATGGGGAAATGCAAGCGCTGCGGAATGGGTGCAGTATGATTGGCCGCAAGGCGCTGCCATCCAAAGCTCGAATCTAGTGCTGTGGTCTGATGCGGGCGGTATCAAGGCGCCTACCAAGTACGTCTACTCATACATCCCAATGAATAGCGTTACAAATGAATGGGTGACGCTAGGAACGGTTGCCGAAGACATCAAGGTGGTTGACCATACACCGGAGGAATCCTTGAACCGGTATGAATTTGATCCAATGCTGGAAGTTAAATCGCTGCGGGTCACCATGACAAAACAGTCACAGGCAGGTGACAATGGTGTTGGCTTATGGGAATGGGAAGTTATTCAGGCAGTGTCTAACCCAGACCTGCCGGCACCGACAACACCGAATGGAGTTGCACCGACCTCACTTCATGGAACCGACGGCAAGCTCACTGGCGTGACAACGGAAATGGAATATAAGAAGGAAGGTTCTGAAGCTTATACCGCTATCGTTGGTACCGAGGTTACAGGCCTCACCGCCGGAAAGTATTATGTTCGTTATATGAAAACGGAGGTTCTGAATGCTAGTCCAGATAAGGAAGTTGTAATTCCGGAAGGACAGAAACAGGAGCAGCCCGCACCGGATAAAAGTCAATGGGTGGTCTCACATGCCAATTCGGACACCCAGACAAAGGGTACGATAGAAGGCGTAAACGACACTATGGAATACCGGAAGCTAGGTGATGAGAGCTATATGCCTGTCACGGGTACAATGATTGAGAATCTTGAGCCTGGTACCTATGAAATCCGGTTCGCAGCGGCAGGCGGGTTAGATGCAAGCCAGCCGGTAACCGTGGAGATTCATAATGAAGCCAAAGAAGACAGAGAGGCGCCGATCGCAGATGATCTGGTTGTCACGTCACCTTCAACTGCAGGCGGTATGGATGGGAAGATTGAGAATGTGACTGCCGATATGGAATACCGGAACACGGATGGAGGTATATACACTGCAGTCAGCGGAACCATCATCGAGAACCTTGTAGCAGGCAGTTATGAAATTCGTTACGCTGAGACAGACACTAAGAATCCAAGTTCCGCTGTCATTATTGTAGTACCTGACGGAACCAAACAGGAACAGAATCCACCATCCGACACAGAGGTCAGAGTTGTGGATGTCAGTGCAACCGGCGCTAAGGACGGAAAGATTACAGGTGTAAATTCCGCGATGGAATACCGGAAACAGGGAGCGGATGCTGACAACTGGACGGCCATCTCAGGCATTGAGGTTACAGGTCTAGGTAGCGGAACCTATGATGTGAGGTATAAAGAGACTGAAACGCATCATGCGAGCCAATCCCTTACAGTCATCATAGGCAATCCGGTTGTAGACCCAACCGATCCGGAACTTCAAGAAGTAACGGAAGTAAAAGTAACAACCGGGGATGGTCAGTTAACCATTACATGGATCAATCCGGTACATGCGGACTTTGACCATGTTGTAATCACAGGAGCAGAGATCGCTGAACAGAACATCGGTGGCGGAGATCATAGTGCAACTATCACCGGACTTGTCAACGGAACGTATTATACAATAAAGCTGCAGACCGTTGATACAACAGGTAATGTCTCAGCAGGTATAAGTGTTAGCGGAACGCCTGCAGCCTCTTCTCCGACAACAACGCCAGCACCTACATCACCACCGCCAGCAGTGTATACTCCGGCACCGACTCCTGTGACCGTCACAGTTGATGGAGACCTGATTAAGGTTGGACCACTCAAATTGGATACGACGACCGGCATAGTTGCAGGAGCACCAATCAGACAGGAGGATTTCAATAAAGCACTGGCAAATGCAAAAGCGGACAGTAGAGGAGTAAAGATCGTAAGAGTAAAAATCCCGAAAATTGAGGGGGCAAGTGCATATGCTGTTGAGCTTCCTGTAACTGCTCTGAATATGGATACAGCAAATATGATTGTTGAAATTACAACAGGAATTGGTACGATACGGGTACCTTCAACGATGCTGAAGACAGCGGCAACGGATGCCAAGCGTGTTGAGCTGATTATGGGAAGAGCGGACATCTCAAAGCTTGATCCTGAAACTAAAAGCTTGATAGGCAACAGACCTGTCATCCATTTAGGAGTCACAATAGATGGAGTAGGAGTGGAAGCAAATCACTTGAATTCACCAGTAGAAATCCAGATCCCCTATATTCCTACTGCTGAAGAATTGGCAAACGCTGAATACCTGACGGTTTGGTATATTGATACAAACGGAAAGCCTGTACAGATCAAGAACGTTAAATATGACACTAACCAAAAAGCTATAGTTTTTACAACGACACAGGTGGGTACATTTGCAATTGCTTACACCAAAAAGAGCTTCAGTGACGTAACCAATCCATCATGGTATACAGTAGCGGTTGAAACCATGGCATCCAAGGGCTTCATAGACGGTACATCATCTACAAGCTTCAGCCCTGACAACAAGATTACAAGAAGCGAGTTTCTGGCATGGCTTGTTAGAACTCTGGGACTTACAGCGGAATTTAACACCAACTTCAGTGATATTCAGGAAACGAACAAGTATTATGACGAAATCGGAATTGCCAGAGCTCTTGGTATAGCGGAAGGCTTCAGTGGTATTTTCAATGCTGGAGCAGAAATTACAAGACAGGATATGGCCGTGATGACAATGAGAGCACTACGGGCAGCCAATACAACATTGCAGTCCGGTACGGCCGAAGATCTTAAGAGATTTACAGATGCCGACACAACAGCAAAATACGCGTCGGAAGATTTAGCTGCAATGATTAAGCTCGGTTTCATAAACGGACGGAGTAATAAGATCCTGAGTCCTAAGGGAGAAACAACCAGGGCAGAAGCTGCACAGGTTCTGTATAAGATTTATTTCCAGCAATGAAGATGAAATGAATTAAACGATGAGATGGCTTTCTAATAAGTCCTAATCATGAAAATGGTACGGAAAACGCGATGTGTTTTCCGTACCATTTTTCTATTGCAGGACCTTTCAGACCAAAACGCCAGCATCACTAAGACTTTTTTCATAGCTTATTTCCAAGATTCGACCTTGTTTTCACCCACTGTATAGGCCGAAAGTATAAATTTACAACACTTTACATAAATCTATGTTTTTCCTAATCCTTATGAGATAGCATATTAGACGAAAGCGGTGGACAATTATGGAAAGATCCGCCGATCTATATCTAAGGAGGAAGGATATGAAGGAGAAGCATTCAGGTTGGAAAAAAAAGCTGCTAAATAGCATGCTGGTTGCATCTGTCGCCGTACCACTGCATTTGTTCGCATTCGGAGCCGATTCGGCGATATACGCTGAGGGGCCAAGCGACCCCGCTCCATTCATTGAAGCTAAAGTGGTCAACGAGCATGCAGGCCAGAAAATTCTGTTCGACAATTCCCACGCGCAGACGGCCGGAGCGGCCGACTGGGTTATCGATGGTGCTTTTTCCGACTTTGGCAATGCGCTTGCGCAGGAAGGCTATTATGTCAAGGAGCTTCGTAAGACCACTCCGATTACGCTAGGCGATCTTTCCAGCTATGACGTCTTCGTCGTAGCCGAATCAAATATTCCTTATAAATCCAGCGAGCAGGCAGCAATGGCGGAATACGTAGATAACGGCGGCAGCATCTTTTTCATCGGCGATCATTACAATGCGGACCGTAATAAGAACCGCTGGGACGGCAACGAGGCATTCAACGGCTACCGCCGTGGAGCTTGGGACAATCCGGCCAAAGGCATGAGCACCGAAGAGGCTGGCTCCGCGGCAATGCAAGGCGTGGTCAGCACCGATTGGCTGGCGGAAGAGTTCGGCGTCCGGTTCCGCTTCAATGCGCTCGGTGACATTAGCGCGAACAACATCGTGGCTCCCGATCAGGCATTTGGTATTACATCAGGAGTATCGAATGTAGCTATGCATGCCGGCTCCACGCTGGCAATCCTCGACCCGACCCGGGCGAAGGGCATTGTCTATCTGCCGAAAACCAACAACGCTTGGGGCAATGCGGTAGACCAAGGCGTCTACAATGGCGGCGGCGTAGCGGAAGGTCCATACGTGGCCGTGGCGAAAAAAGGTGCCGGCAAAGCCGCCTTTATCGGCGACTCCTCCCCAGTTGAGGATGCCACGCCGAAGTATTTGCGCGAGGATACCGGTGCCAAGAAAACGACTTACGACGGATTCAAGGAGGCTGACGATGCTGAGCTCCTGGTGAACACCGTTAACTGGCTCGCCGAACAGGAGAGCTATACGGATTTCACCCAGGTAAGTGGCCTGACACTGGATCAGCCGACGCAGCTGCTGCCGTTCGAAGCGCCGGCGCTTTCTACCGAGCCGCAGCCAGAGCCATGGGCCGCGCCGAATGCCGGTTACAAATGGTTTGACCGCACCACCTACAAGGCGGGCTCTTACGGCGGACCGGCGGCTACTGCAAGTGCAGTGTACAATTTCACGCACCAGACGGTGCTGCCGAACGCGCAGGATTTCCAGATTCGCGTCAGTGCAGACAATCTACCTGCCAATACCAGCGTATCAGGCTTTCAATTGGGCATCTACCAGGTAAGTGGCGGCGCCCAGATCGCCAAGATCCAGAACAGTGACGGCACTTGGCCGAGCAGCTATGCATACAGCGCCAACTTTAGTCTGACATCAGACCTGAACGGTCATGCCTACAAAGATCTGACCGTGCAGATCAAACCGGGCACCACGGCGGCATCCAACCTGCGTCTGCGCCAGAACGGAACGAACCTGAAGACCGAATCGGTAACGCTCGGTAACGTCCCAGCAGAACCGCTGCCGGACGAGGAAGATCCGATTCCGGCGACCGTTTCCATCGGCGAAGCCCGGTCCAAGATCGTTGGATCCTTGGTGACGGTTGAGGGGATCGTAACGACTGAGCCGGGTATTTTCGGCGGGCAAACCTTTTATCTGCAGGATAAGACCGGCGGTCTTTATGTCTACCAGAGCCAAAGTGGCTTCCATGCCGGAGACGCGGTTAAGGTAACAGCGTCCACGGCGCTGTACAATTCGGAGCTAGAGTTGACCGAAGTTGTGCAGATCGAGAAGACCGGCACTGCGAAGCTGCCCGAGTCCGTTGACGTGCCGGCAGTGAACGATACCAATCAAGGTCAGCTGCTCAAGCTTAAAGACGTGAAAGTGACGAATATTATCACCGCCACTCCAAGCGGTTCCTTTGAATTTGACGCCGTCACCGATGGCGGGACAAGCAATCACATCCGGGTGGATGTCCGGACAGGCATCACGAAGGACAGCTTCCCTTATGCGGAAGGACAGAAGCTCGATATTACGGGCGTAGCCGCGATCTTCAAAGGCGTATACCAACTCAAGCCGAGAAGTCTCGAAGACTTCAGCATTGTGGAAGAAGAGGCCACTCCGGTAACGATGGCGACGCTGTCGGTGAATCCGAACGCTGCCGGTTGGTTGAACCGGCCCACCGAAGTGACCTTGAAGGCCGACTCCGATACCGCTAAGGTTTATTACTCACTGAACGGTGGCGTGGAAGCTATATACAGCACTCCGTTGTCTGTAAGTAAAGACGGACAGCATACGCTGACTTACCATGCGGTTTCGGGCAAGGGCAAGGTGGAAGAAAGCAAGACACTGAGCCTTAATATCGACACGGTTTCACCGACAGCGGAGCTGACGGAGTCCGGTCATGCGGTCGGCGATGTGGAGGAGGAAGCCCAGCTTAAGTTTGTATTGGCTGCCGAAGATAACCTGTCTGGCGTGGCCTCCAAGCAGCTTCTGCTGGATGGACAGCCCATTACTGAAGGACAGACCCTGAACGCTGCAGATCTGGGTGCCGGGTCCCATACTGTAAATTACGTCGTGATCGACACCGCGGGTAACACTGCAGAAAAGAGCTACACATTCAAGATTACAGGCGGATCCGCACTCGCAACGGACAAGCCTGGACAGCCAGTGTTGTCTTCGAACAGCGGCTACGGTTATGGACTCAGTGACGGTAACTTTACCGTCACCATGAACCTCTGGTGGGGCAATAACGCTACCAGCTACAAGCTTTACGAGAATGGCACGCTGATCGATTCCAAGTCGCTGAAGGATGTATCTCCGTCCGCCCAGACGACAAGCACAACGCTTCAAGGCAAGCCGAACGGCACCTATGTATACACAGTGGAGCTGACCAACAAATACGGGACAACCAAGAGCCAGCCTCTTACGGTAACGATTCGCGACGCCGCTCCGGGCAAAGCGGTCCTGGCCCATGACAACTGGGACGGAGACGGCTCTTATAAAGTAACGATGAATCTGTGGTGGGGTACTAACGCCACAGAGTACCGACTTTATGAGAACGGGCAGCGGATCGACACGCAAGCGCTAAACGCCAACACACCTTCGGCGCAGAGCGCTACGACTGATGTCAGCGGCCGAGTTTCCGGTATGTATGAATACCGGGCGGAGCTGGTCAATGCAGCGGGAGAGACCCTAAGTGATACCATCAAGGTAACCGTCAGCAATTAATAAGATGAGCGTTTAAATCTTGCGTGAAGTATACCAAGATGCTGCTATGCAAAAACACATGTGGAATCATACGATTCAAACAACCTAGGGTTTATGCCTTAGGTTGTTTTAGTTTTGATATCAATTCATTTAGAAATTGAACAAAAATGGAGGTGCTTATATCTTTCAGATGTAACGCCTCCTTTTTGGCTTGTTCATATTCCGTTCATATTGTCGTCACGAAGAGGACATCTTGCTTAGTTACACTCTGAATATGTCGCCAAAGCGGCTCTTATGATACAAGGATAAGGAAAGGAAGAGATGAACGTGGCAGAAATAGTGGAAATAAAGACAACTGGGACTAAGAACCACAAGAGACGAAAATTGTGGTTAAAAATAATCGGAGGTATTGTAGGGGCGCTCGTGCTGTTCATGGGCATCGTTTTTATCGTTGATGCAATCAGCGACGGGGTCGAGAAAAAGAAAATCGAATCGTATGGCCAGTATGTCAATGTGGATGGAAAAAAGATGAATGTGCTCATTCAAGGCAGCGGAGAACAAACCGTTGTACTCCTTCCGGGACAAGGAACCCCGACGCCTGCACTTGATTTCAAATTACTGATCGATGAAATTACCCCCAATTATAAAGTCGTGGTGGTCGAGCCTTTCGGTTATGGGTTGAGTGATGAAACCGAGAAGGAAAGAACGACGGAGAATATAGTAAGTGAGGTTCACGAAGCTCTGCAGCAACTGGGTGTTGACAGTTACATTCTAATGGGACATTCCATCGCGGGACTTTACGGAGCGACCTATGTGAACACTTATCCGGATGAAGTTCTTGCTTTTGTCGGCATCGATAGCAGCGTTCCCAATCAACCCGGAATGGATGTCAAATTACCTTTGAACGCCATGAAATTTCTTCAAAAATCAGGTCTAATGAGATTGGTCCAAAAAGTGAGCGGAGATCCCTATGAATCGCTTGCGTTCGATGAGCATACCAAAGAACAGATGCGTTTGATTTCGAATCAAGTCGCGACCAATCCAACGTTGATGAATGAATTGAGCCACCTCGGTTCCAATTTCAAAAATGGAGAACAACTCACAATTCCAAATGACTTGCCGTTGCTTCTCTTTGTTCAATCGAATAATGAGCACAATAAACAGTGGATTCCGCTTCATGAGGAGCAAGTCAAACAATCCGCACAGGGCAAAATGATCCCGATGGAAGGTTCTCATTACCTGCATCATACGAAATACAAAGAAATTGCTGAGGCATTCAAAGAGTACATGAAGCAAATCCAATTGTAGGGTTCATAATTGAACTGCGGTGCCGAAATTAAAGTGCACCCTCTAGAATTTCATCGGACAAACCAAGGGGGTTATCCAATGTCTATTCTAAGGGGTGCACTTCATTATGCCTTAGTTTGTTTTTATTTGATTTCAATTCTTGTGCCACGTCTGCCGATCAAGAGAGAATCAGCGCTATGATCCAAGTACTCGAACTATACACCGATTTAATCACCAACAATTTCCTTCAGTAAAAGTTCTTCTGTCAACGCATAGCGGTACAGCCGAAACTCGTCGATGAGGCCGTTCATTGTGGAGGACGAGTTATGTCCGGCGGTCAGCGAGAACTTGTTCGAGATGTTACCTCCGAGAAGCGAATTATTTTCTCCAACTAATATACCGTCTACATACAGTCTTAGTCCCCTGTCCCGATCCGCTACAGCGGCGACATGATGCCAGTTGCCGTCTGTATACGTCTGGGTCGATTGCACGACATCAGCGGTGCTTCCGTAATCGAGCCAGAATCGAATTGTATTGTTGCTCTCGATTCGCAGGGCATAGGAAGCGTTCGTATCCCCTTTATTTATGATGTATTTCGGCGTGCCGACAACATTTGTTTTAAACCAAGCGGTCAAGCTAAAGTCTTGGTCTGTGCCGAAGTCGTACAAGCCGGAATCCGGATCACCAAGCTTAACGAATTGTCCACTTCCCGTGAATTGAACAGCTCCACCCGATTTGCCTGCAGAGCTGCGAGCCGCACCGTTCAAAAGCATCCCGTATTCGTAATCGCTTATATCATTGGCTGTGATAATGCCGCTTCCCACCGTCGGTTCGTCAAAGCTCCAGCTGCCAGCGACACCACCAAGACCAAGTACCTCATGTTCTCCTAAGACATAATTGAATAATTTCACCTCGGAAATCAGCCCCTTTAACGTCAAAGCTGAATCGGAACCAACCGTTAGGGGGAGGTTGCTAGTTATATCGCCTCCCAGGATCGCAGACGATTGCGCGACAATCGATCCGTCGACGTACAGCCGCAGTCTGGCATCACGATCCGCTGCGCCGACGACATGATGCCACTTCCCGTCCGCAAAGGAATCGGTGGACTGCACTGCATCGAACGTACTCCCGTAATCGAGCAAGAATCGGAGTGAGCCGTCCGCTTCGAAGCGAAGCCAGAAGGAGCCGTTGGTATCGCCTTTGTTCACGATATATTGGATCGAACCGGTATGGTTTGTCTTGACCCACGCCGAGACAGTAAAGTCCTGCGTCGGTCCGAAGTCAAACGAGCCGTCCGCAGAATGGCCAAGGTTGACGTGATCGCCGGCTTGGGAGAAGCTCAGCGCTGGACCAAAGCGTCCTTCCGCGCCCGGTACGGCACCTGAGATCGAGCCGTCGTGTCCTGCACCTGATGTATCGACGGCCGTCATCCCGGCTGTTTCGTTCAGCGGCCAGCTCCCGAGCAATGAGCGGTTCCACCAGATACGCGACACGATGGTACTGTTAGGCTGGAGCGAATTCCACTCATTGCTGGTCACAATACTCAGCTCTGGCGTGACATCCAGCGTGCCAAAGTTCCCGAGCTGCGCACGGTCGGTCGTGTTCGGCATCACGTTGTGCTCTGTTTCCTTCTTAAGCCTAAGCGTCTCCGGATTCATCTTGGCCATCCATAAAGGCGCCCGATATCGGAACACATCCGAATTGACGGGATCTTGACGGGTATAAACGAGATACACGCCGTCCGGACGCGTAATCCAATGCATCTGCGTATTCATGCTGCCGACGATGGGAGTGCCGTCTTCCCACAGCAGATCAACGGCGGGCTGCCAGTCGATACCGTTGACGCTCTTGGACAAACGATTGTTCATATCATCCCGGCTTGTCAGGAAGTATTCGCCGCTGAACTTGGTCAGCGAAGCCTCGATACCTGAACGATTGCCATGTACGCCGGTGTTTGGGACCGTGCCGCTCATGCTTTCGTATATCAACGAGGTTCCGTCGAAGGAGGCGGTCACAACTTGCAGCGCACCAGAGCCGGAGGTCGAATGGATCGGCCATAATACCTTGCCCGTCTGCTCGTCTATGTGTGGATAAGAGCTTCCTGCATGACCGAATACTTGCGGCCAATCAAAGAGTTGCCAATCTGCACTCCAGGCTTCAATAGTTGGGTCAAATACGGCGTATGCGGGATAGGTTTGCTTTTTGCCGTAATTGGCGTCGTACGACTGCGCCATGCCTAGCAGTATGATCTTGCCGGTTGCAGCATGATAGACAGGAACGGGATCGATGAGCATGCCCCTGTAGCCATTCGGAAGTGTCTTCCAATCGTATTGCGGGATAACGTTGTAAGGCGTCCAACTGTCACCTAGATTAGTACTGACCGTGTAGGCGATATCATAAAACACGTCGGAGTGGTTGTCGTTCAAATCTTTGGATGCCGTGCACAATATCGCCGGAGTGCCATTTTGACCTTGTCCCGGCAGGGTGGCACAACGCGTATGAGACCACCAGAAATCATTGGTGCCATCATTTGCATAGATCCGTTTCGGATCGACACGGTAACCGGAAGCGGCTGCTGGCACAGCCAAAGCCGCCATAAGACAAACGAACAGCAAACAGGAAACAGCTTGTTTCAAAAGAATCATCAGCTCCTTGGACATATAATATAAAGCGCTTACATTATGAATCATACCAAATCAACTCTTTCTAACCTATTGGATAGAGTCTAGATTTGGTAGATTATATTAATCTTTTGAGCGGTATGACCGATCAAGTTTCGCGATTGCGGTATTCGGTCGGTGTCAGGCCAGTCCTTTTTTTGAACAGACGGCAGAAATATTTCTCGTCTTGGTAGCCGGAGTGGAGTGCCACCTCATAGGTTTTCAGAGAGGTTTCCGCAAGTAAGCGTTTTGCTTCGGCAATCCGTATTTCGGTCAGGTAATCCGAAAGGTTGATGCCTTGGACCTGCTTGAACAAAAAGCTTAGGTAGACGGGAGACAAGTAGACTTCCTGTGCTGCTGTCTCCAGCGTTACATACTCCCTGAAATGATCCTCGATAAATCGCTTTGTCTTTTCCACGATCGCGTTTTTACCGACTTTGCGAAAATCGAGGGTCCGCCGCAGGAGTACGTCCAGATAACGTCGCATTTCTTCCACTAACTGCTCCAGTGTAGACGTCTCGAAGAACATCGTAATCTGACCGGCGGGAAGCAGTTCGTCGAGTGCTAGCTTCGGGTGCATGCCCATCAGCGAGTCTGCAGCTGCCACCATGTGCTGGAGTGCGATGGATTTGGTCACTTGTACAGGATAGTCGCGGCTCTTCAATTGTTGGATAAAGTCCTCAAGCCATCGGGTGAGCTGATCGGGATTACCGACTTTGAGCGCAAGTTGAAGCGCTTCGTCAACTGGAGTGGAAGCTGGAAACTTCTGATTCGGTGAAACGGTATTTTCCCATTCCAGATCCTCAACGAATACGACCTGGTTTGGACCGGTATAGTATTTGTACTCCAACGCCGTCCGAGCAGATTGATAGAGATGTTTGCACTCCGTATTGAGGCTCATCCCTTGCACCGATACCCCGATCATCACCGTATAGTGAAGGGCCTCGCGCAGATTGCTTACCAGTCTGCACAAATCCTCCCGAAACTGAGCCTTCTGCGATGGTGTGACATTGGCCTGCAGAATGAATCGGTTGTGCTCAGGACAAATCAAGAATTTGTCTGGCCATGCCGCAAGCGTCTCCTCAGCTATATTCATAACAGCAAAGTTCATCAACTGCTGATCTTCGTAAGAGTAGTTTTTCGGAAAGTCTGGATCTTCGTCCAGCTCGATGATTGCTAGATATACGGGACCGATCCGCAAGGGGATGTGTAG
>RCUU01000203.1_pt1 | contig 34874 bp, 37 predicted proteins | sample 2166211 | NCBI WGS metagenome assembly RCUU01 (sample SAMN09932620, study PRJNA488358) | compost metagenome | feature: garden; material: soil; isolation source: compost soil in phenylacetic acid-enriched culture | place: Germany: Experimental Botanical Garden Goettingen | collected 2016-01-27
ACGGTGAGCTTACTGTCCAAAAATTTATTCCAATGGTTTAATGCCGAATATATAGCAACAAAATCAACCTTTTTAATGGGAAGAGATTCCGTTGTGTTCTTGGTACCCTCATGCGCTTAACATCCCCGTTTCACTTTTCTTTTGAAGTATGTATTCGTACTCTTTTCAAAATTCATAAGTTCAGTATGATTGCTTTAGTATACATTTTCAATTTTTCCCTTAATGTTCAAATCGTCACAAAAGAAATCTTTTTTAATAAAAAACACCTCTTCGAAGGAAGTGAAGTGATGAATAGTACTTTCACTTTATCCCAACGAAAAGGTGTTCTGATTATTTTCTCAAAAGCTGAGGTGAAAATTTTATTCTTCGTCCCAAACAGAAACTTCTTTCATTTTGTCGCCAGGACGAACTTGATCCACAAGCTCCATACCGGAGGTTACTTTACCGAATACAGTATGAACTCCGTTCAAATGAGACTGCGGCTCATATACGATAAAGAATTGGCTGCCGCCTGTATCTTTGCCTGCGTGAGCCATGGACAGCACACCGCGCTCATGCTTCGTAGTATTTGTTGCAGTTTCGCATTTGATGGTATAGCCGGGACCGCCTGTTCCATTGCCGATCGGACATCCGCCTTGCGCTACGAAGCCAGGAATTACACGGTGAAATGAAAGTCCGTTATAGTATCCTTCATTAGCCAATTTTTCAAAATTTGCTACTGTACCTGGTGCTTCTTCCGGCAGAAATTGAATTTCAACCTCTCCGCCTTTTTCCAAAACGATTTTACCCTTCTTCATATAGGCCACATCCTTTTCATCTTAGGTAATTAACACAGACTTCTTACAGTGTACTATGAAATTCCAACGGGAGCAAAATAAAACAGCGCCAAACGATATGAAAACCATAATGAAGGTCATATCATCTGACGCTGATTCAATAGTACTAGTATTTGTATAAAGGTTGCTTTGCGATTCGCTCAGGAATGACATCTCCTGATACGATGTCCTGAAGCGTTTCACGCTTAACGACAAGATCGCTTTGACCATCCTTAACAAACACGACCGCCGGACGACGAATCCGGTTGTAATTGCTTGCCATTGCATAATTGTAGGCACCAGTACAAGCCACAGCGAGCAAATCGCCACTAGCTACTTTCGGCAGGTCCAGATCCCAAATCAGCATATCTCCGCTTTCGCAGCATTTGCCTGCGATGGAGACCGTTTCTTCATTGGCATCATTGCCGCGATTGGCAAGTATGGCTTCATACTTGGATTCGTAAAGCGCAGGACGTGGATTGTCCGTCATTCCGCCATCTACCGCTACATACTTGCGAACGCCAGGAATATCCTTGCTTGTACCTACGGTATACAGCGTAGTTCCTGCATCACCAACGATACTGCGGCCTGGCTCTACCCAAATTTCAGGTAGCTGTGCATACGCTTCGCTGAAGAATTTCTTCACCGAATCTGTAATCGCCTTAACATATTCCGATACCTGAAGAGGAGTATCCCCTTCTGTATAGCGTATTCCGAATCCTCCACCAAGATTGATTACTTTAAAGACAACACCAAGCTTTTCCTTCACTTGAATAGAGAAATCAGCTACTCTTTCAACGGCCATTTGGAAGCCTTCAACTTCAAAAATTTGCGAACCGATATGCGAGTGCAATCCAAGCAGCTTGAGATTCAAGCTGTTGGAGGCCAGCTCCACCGCTTCAAATGCCGAGCCGTTACCGATATCAAAACCAAATTTGGAATCTGTTTGGCCCGTAGAAATATACTCATGAGTATGAGCCTCAACGCCAGGAGTTACGCGGAGCAGAACATTAACCGAGATGCCTTTCTCTGCTGCAAGAGCCTGAAGCATGTGCAGTTCTGTGAAATTATCGACAACAAAACAACCGATGTTAGCGGAAATCGCCATTTCCAGCTCTTCAGGGGTTTTGTTATTACCATGAAAATGGATGCGACCTGCAGGGAATCCTGCTTGAAGGGCTGTATACAATTCACCCTCGGAGACTACGTCAAGAGATAGTCCCTCTTCCTCGGCCAGCCGACACATCGCCATTACGCAAAAAGCTTTGCTCGCGTATGCAACTTGAAAGGTCAAGCCCGACGCTCTGAAAGCATCCATATACTCGCGGCATCTTTGCCGAACAAGGGCTTCATCCATAATGTACAGCGGCGTTCCGTAAGTTTCCTTCAATTCAACTGTGTCGCAACCGCCGATCTCAAGATGACCTTTTGTATTAATTTTGCTGGTACCGTGTAAATACATCTATACAGTCCTCCACTATCAATTTTACACCAGTATAGCAAACAACCATTAAACTGAAAAATGGATTTTTTGAAATATGATTTGTGTTTTTTTACTGACAAGCCCGTAGGTTTACTCCCATCTACTCATTACGAGGCATTCTCGTATTGTCTCTGGTCTTGTTAAACGACGGACGCATTTTAGATGTAATGACTGGAAAACGGAAAATAATCGCCGCCATCGCCTTTGCATTAAACGGTATAAACGGCCACATATAGGATGAATTATACGAGCGCTGTACCGTGAGATAGATAATTAACGCGGTAGTACCCACTATCAATCCCGGTGCCCCGAAAATCGCAACTGCCAGCAACAGCATTAACCTGACCATCCGGTTGGCAAGACCTAGCTCATAGCTAGGTGTAGCAAACATCCCGATCGCTGCAACGGCCATATAGAGAACAACCTCATTTACGAACAGTCCTGTTTTTACCGCAATGTCGCCGATCAGGATCGCTGCGATCAGACCCATGGCTGATGCGAGCGGTGTCGGAGTATGAACCGCTGCCATGCGCATCAAATCGACCCCGAATTCAACGATCAAAAACTGAGCGATGAGCGGTATTTTCGCGGATTGCTGCGGTCCTATGAACGCAAGAGCCACCGGCTTCAGCTCAGGATGAATGACCATTAGCAGCCATATAGGAAGCAAAAACAGCGATGCAAATATTCCGAAAAATCTCACCCACCTCAAATAGGTCCCCATAAACGCAGTTTGCCTGTTCTCTTCTGCATGCTGACACAAATCAAAGAAGGTCGTCGGCAAAATCATGACGCTTGGCGAGGTATCCACAAAAATAACGACTCTGCCTTCAAGCAGGTGGGATGCAACGACATCCGGGCGTTCAGAATAGCGTACTAGGGGAAAAGGATTCCAGCCCTTTTTCAAAATGGCCTCCTCCAATTGCTTATCCGCTAAAGGTATGCCGTCGATATCGATTTTTTCGATCTTTTTACGAACCGCATCCACCTGTGCCTTATCCACGATATCGTCGATATAAGATATGCAGACATCCGTCTGCGTTCTCCTGCCAACCTTCATAACCTCAAACTTTACTCCCGGGTCCCGAAGTCGTCTGCGAACGAGCGATACGTTGGTCAGCATCGTTTCCGTAAAGCCGTCTCGCGAGCCGCGCACTACACGTTCCAGCGATGGCTCCTCCGGGCTTCGTACCGGATAGGAACGGGTATCCATGATGATCGCGATCTGTTCGCCCTCAATAAACAATGCGCTCATTCCAATCAGCACATCGTTAATGGCCTTGCTCAGCTTTTCCGTTTTTTCAACCTGGATATGCGGGATATACAATTCGAAAAAAGAATGCAGCGCCCCGGAATCCAGGTTTTCAGGAGTCAAATAAGTTAATCTTTTAATAATTTCCTGCATAATATTGTCTTTGGCAAAGCCATTTATGAAAAAAAGCCCCGTCTTAACACCGCCAAAGGTCATCTCGCGAAAAACTACATCAAAGCTCTCCCCGAGTGCTACGACTTTATCCAGCGTTTTCTTTGTCGTCTCCAGGCTGCGGCTGATCGCATCGCTTTTTTGCCAATAGGCTACCGATTCTTCAAGCGTATCAGACATTTCGGATTCTTTCTTAATCTGCTCCGCCCGATCTACGGAATTTTCATCCTCATTATGCTCCAGCTCATTTGTACCTGGAATATATTCCGGGACATGATGGTGCTCTTGTTCATTTTCAAAGCCTGTCCCGCCCTGATCCTGATTCATCATACTAGCTGCGCCTCCTTTATGACAAAGCTACTGTCTATATACAAACCATTCGAAAAGCGAACCCGCTACCTTTCCGCACACCATGGCGAGCAGCAGGCCTAACAAATATCGCTGCATATGTAATCTCTTGGCGAGAATAGGCAGCACATTCAGCACCTCTGTCAGTGCTGCTGCGAGCATTCCGATAAAAAATCCGTCAAACAGCCCGATAACGCCAGTACCCAGCCATGGTCCGTGAAGATGCCAGTTCCAGAAATCAGCGACCGTACCGATAACTGAGCCGCCAACCATCGCTCCCTCATACCAGTGAACTTTATCATACGATCTCGTCACCTGAGCCAGCCTTGGAATCATATCCAACACGATATACAAGGCGATCACTCCGCCCCCTACGGCGATTCCCCCTGCAAGGCCAAGAAAAAGAGTTACAAGTATTGCTGCCGGCGACATTATGAAGTATTCTCCCTGGATTTTCTTTCTGCCTCTCGTTTTTTCTTGTACTCCTCAGCAATAACATATTGGTTGAGGTTTTCCTGATATAAGAACATTTCAACTTCCAAAGGAGTAGGCTCCTCATTCCACTTCTTTTTGAACAAATGATTGAAGAAGACAATCATCCCGAGCCCAATCCCTATCGAATAAGCAGCTTGAAACAAGTACGGATGCTCATCCCTCTCTCCGGTGATCATCTCAACAATACGAATCTGCACTGCCGGCATGCTCACATCGGCATGAAAATTCATAATCGTCAGTGCCGCTCCAAAAAACAGCAGGAGCCATACAGCAATAAACAAAAGGATGGAAGGCTTCTTTTTCTCGGCTATCATTTCGACCAGCACTTGCGGTTCACCAATGATTTCTACCTGAGCATCAGGAAATAGATGTTTGATCTGTGAAATGACCTGAAGCATGTCAATCACAATCAGATTCCCATCGCTGCTCTCCGGCCGATCCATCACGATATCCAGAAGCTCGCTTTCGATGTGCGGCTCAGCCATGATATGAGCTATATCCTTCAGTCTGATCGGTGATCCGATGGGGATCGCTACTTGCTTGCTAAGGCGCAGATACACATTAGAGACAGGCTTTTTCTCCATACTGGTTCTGGTCACCCCTTTACTTCCGTAATGCCCATAGTATGCCAAGATAGGCGCCCATTTACTCGAAAAGCTGCCGAATCACAAACAGGACGCTGCAGTTAGTTAACTGCAGCGTCCTGTTGTAGTGATTGGCTCTATGGTGTCAGCCCCTATTGCGCCATTTATTGTGCAATTTGATCGCGAATACTTCGCAATATTTTTTTCTCAAGACGTGATACCTGAACCTGAGATATTCCGAGCCTTGCGGCTACCTCGGACTGTGTCTGATCCCGATAATACCGCAGGTATACGATTAGTCGTTCGCGCTCGCTCAAGCCGTCAATCGCCTCGTGCAGCGCCAGCTTATCAAACCATCGGTCCTGGGATTCGTCTGCGATTTGGTCCATCAAGGTAATCGGATCGCCGTCATTTTCGAACACCGTCTCATGAATGGAAGCCGGCGGTTTATTTGCCTCTTGTGCAAAGACGACGTCCTCAGGGGTTACCCCCAGTTCTTCAGCCACTTCCTTGACGGTCGGCAATCTGTTCAAAATCTTGGACAGCTCATCCTTCTTCTTGCGCACTTTATTCGCCATTTCCTTGAGTGAACGGCTGACCTTGAGCGTTCCATCATCTCTCAGAAAACGCTGAATTTCTCCAATGATCATCGGTACGGCATAGGTAGAGAACTTCACATCATAGCTGAGATCGAACTTGTCGACCGATTTCAGGAGACCGATACAGCCGATTTGAAACAAATCCTCCGGCTCGTAGCCACGGTTCATAAACCGCTGAACAACAGACCAGACAAGCCGGATATTACAACCTACGAGTCGATCCCTGGCAGCGGAATCCCCGTTTTGACTTAAAGCAATCAACCGTTTCACTTCACTGTCATCCAAATACTCTCTCGAGGTTTGCTTCACTTCGGCATCCATAGATCCAACCCCTAATTGTATAAAGCTTTCTTTGATACAATCCTCTTCTTCATCCTTATGGAAGTGCCGCCGCCTACCTCGCTAGTGACGTCAAATTCATCCATAAAGTTCTCCATAATCGTAAAGCCCATTCCGGAGCGCTCCAGTTCTGGCTTGGATGTATAAAGAGGTTGTTTTGCAAGCTCCACATCTTCAATTCCGTACCCCTTGTCTTCAATAACCAGGGTTACTGTATCGCCTTCGATTGTAGCGGAAATAGTCACAATACCCGCAGAATTACTGTTGTAGCCATGAATAATGGAGTTCGTAACAGCCTCCGACACAACGGTCTTCAAATCAGTAATCTCATCCATCGTAGGATCAAGCTGAGCTACGAAGGCGGCCACAGTCACTCTCGCAAAGGACTCGTTTTCTGATTTGGCGGCAAACTGCAGTGACATAAAATTGCTGTCCATTTGCATCATAGAGCAACCTCCAATTCAGAAAGCGCGCTGCTCTCATTTTCGAAGGTGGACATAATTTTGAACAAGCCTGACATTTCAAACAAACGGTACACCGACGGATTCATGCCGCACACGACCGTTTTTCCGCCTTTTTGCTTGATGAGCTTGTATCTGCCGAGAATGACTCCCAGTCCAGAGCTATCCATAAACTGCAGAGCCTCCAGGCTAAGCACGAGATGGCGGCAATCCCCACGGGCAATTTCTTCATCCATGCGCATTCTCACGTCATCAGCCGTATGATGATCAAGCTCCCCATTCAAGCGTACAATCAGCGTATCACGATGTCTTGTCATTTCTAAATGCAAATTCACGTCTGTTCACTCTCCTCCCTGACATGAACACAACAATTCTACACCCCGGATGAGTAATCCTGCACGTTGACAAAACTAGAAGAAAAAACCTATGAATCTACAAAAAACAATTGTGATGTCGTCCGCTTGAACAATGTCCACCAGCCTGCTTTGTCTATCGAGGAGGATGCTCTGAGCTCAAATTCAGTAATCGGCTGTCCATTCTGAGATACGATCAGCCTGCCGATCACTTGCCCCTCTTTTACAGGAGCCACCAGCTTTTCAGGCAATTCAAGCTTCTGAGTAATACTGCCTGGCTCCGAGCCCTTTTTCACTAGTACATTCATCGTTTTAGAGGCAGCCAGCTCGATGTTGGAAGTCTTGCCTTTTTTTACTTTGACTTTGCCTATAATCTCGCCTGATTTGTAAATGGGCTGAAGCGAATATTGTGAGAAGGCGTAATCAAACATAGATGACACTTCACTGTTGCGTGTCTTCGTATTGGGTTCACCGAGGACGACTGCGATCACTCTCAGTCCATCTCTTTTTGCCGTAGCCGCAAGACAAAACTTGGCTTCCGAGGTATATCCCGTTTTTAATCCGTCAGCCCCGCTGTAAAAACGAACCAGCTTGTTTGTGTTCACTAACCAAAAGGGCTTCTCTGTATCCTTGCGTAAGTAATCCTGATAGGAGCCGGTGTATTTCGTAATTCCATCATACTTGAGTAGCTCCCGGCTAATCATCGCAATATCGTGAGCAGAGCTGTAATGATTCTCTACAGGCAGACCGTTGCAATTTTCAAAATGAGTATCCTTGAGTCCAAGCTCCTTGGCGCGATCATTCATCATTTTGACAAAGCCTTTTTCTGTACCTGCGATTTTTTCCGCCAGTGCTACAGATGCGTCATTTCCCGATGCCATCGCGACGCCCTTTAGCAGCTCATCAACGGTCATTTCCTCTCCGGGCTCCAGAAAAATCTGCGAGCCTCCCATGGAAGAAGCATATTCGCTTGCCGTGACTTTATCGGTTAATTTCAGCTTCCCCTTATCAATGGCTTCCATTGTCAGCAGCATCGTCATGATCTTCGTAATGCTCGCTGGAGGCAGCTTATCATGACTGTTTTTCTCAAAAATCACCGTACCCGTATCCGCATCAATAAGAATGGCGGACTTGGAGTTATCCGCGAGCATTGCTTCATCACTTGACGCCTCTATACCAGCATCATGCGGCTCTCCGTGATTAGCATAGGTCACCGACGACCATACAGGCCATAAAGGCATAGCCAGCACTAAAGCCAGCAGCCCAAGCACCACTTTCTTCAAGATTAGCCCTCCTTTAGACAAAACTATGGATTCTGCTAACCTAGTATGGGCTAATTCTTGTCATAATATTCCTGCGCGGGTTTGTTAGGAGAAATAAAGGTACGAGCGTTGTCCTCAGACAGGCTGATTTGGTTTGAAGGGGGAGTTATGCTGATCAAATTGATTTGGCGATCGTGTTGGGGTTTTAGCGCAAAAAGCTGCAAAAGTGCAGTTTTTTTGTAGCTTAACTAGTCCAGATGAGTAAAAGCCTGCAAAAGTGCAGGCTTTTGGTTCCATTTTACTAAAGTTGGCCGTAACACCCTACAAAAGATGTACTTTTGCAGGAATTTTACTGTTGAGAGTTACCAGGTATCATAAAAACTGCATTTTTGCAGGAATCTCCTCGTTTGCTGGCACTATAGCTATATAGCTGGACTATAGCTGTGTAGTTGGACTATAGCTGACACTATCATCCCTAACATTATCGAGTTAAATGACTTTTGGAGACATCCTACTGCCCATCCTACTGCCCCAATGCCTGGCGCTCCCCCTATCACTGGCACTGCCCCTAACATTATCCCTTGGCTATCCACTATACAATCCGTTCGCACTATCCCTAACAATAAATTCTTCTTGTGCTTGCTAATCGCTAATGGACTAGCTGGAAAGGAGGATTTGTGCCCATCAAACTAATCTGAACTAATCTACTTTTCATATTGTCTTTATCCATCTACAGCTTTCCTAAACTAATCACAATCATCTGAGCCATCTTATTACAATCTAATGAACTAATTTAGGCGAATTTAAGCGAGTTTAGGGGAATTTAAACGAATTCAGGGCGATCGGGTGGTCTAAGGTGGTCTAAAGAGTAAAAAAACTGCAAAAGTGCAGTTTTTTCTGGCTTAACTCATCTGAATAAGCAAAAGCCTGCAAAAATGCAGGCTTTTGACTCTATTTTTACTAAATTGGGCGAATCGCGCTCCAAAAGATGTACTTTTGCAGGAATTTTACTGTTGAGAGTTACCAGGTATCATAAAAACTGCATTTTTGCAGGAATTTCCTCGTTTTCTGGCACTAACCAGGCCTGTAGCTGGTACTGTAGTTACTATAGTAACTGTAGTTAATTCATCAAATTTAGTTAATGTAGCTGGCACTATTCCTACCACTAGCCCTGGTGCTATGCATTACACGGTTCGGCGCACTATTAGTTGCGTTATCAGTTACACTATTCATAATAAGTTCTTATATTTCCTATATAATCCCATGAATAATGCTAATCCTTAAAATCGCTTGATTCCCTCCGGTGTAACTAGCGCAAAAACAAGCGGTCTGTTAGGTACTTTATCGTCTGAAATACCGTAGGCGTTCAAGACTTTGGATTTGGCTTCTGCAAGGCCCTTCTCATACGGGGTATTCAAATGAAGGACCGCCAGAACCTCACCCACTTGTACAGGATCGCCGATTTTCTTGTGCAGATCCACACCCGCTGCGAGATCGATGACGGAATCCTTCGTCTCTCTGCCTGCACCAAGCAGCATAGCAGCGATTCCGATTTCCTCGGCCTGAATGGACTCAACGTAGCCGGCACGATCCGATTTCACTTCAATCTTGAGCTCTGCTTCAGGCAGCAATGAAGGATCATCGATTTGTGCGACTTCCCCGCCTTGGGCAAGAACCATTTTTCTCAGCTTATCCAGAGCCTCGCCATGATCCAGCTTTTGCTGTAAAATAGCTCTAGCCTCCTCCTCGGTTTCGGCCTTACCTCCAAGCACAAGCATATGCGAGGCCAGAATCAGGCAAACCTCCTGCAGATCCTGAGGCCCTTTGCCTTGAAGTGTAGCCACGGCCTCCTTGATCTCCAGAGCATTGCCGATCGCATGCCCCAGCGGCTGATCCATATCACTAATAACCGCAACAGTGTTTCTACCCACCTGGGCTCCGATATCAACCATGGCCTTAGCCAGACGAATGGAATCATCCAGTGTCTTCATAAACGCCCCGCTGCCTGTTTTTACGTCAAGGACAATGGCATCAGCCCCTGCTGCGATTTTCTTGCTCATGACCGAGCTGGCGATAAGAGGTATTGAGTCGACCGTAGCTGTCACATCACGCAAGCTATACAATTTCTTGTCGGCTGGTGTCATATTTCCGCTCTGACCAACGACCGAAAGTCCAATCTCATTTACCTGACGGTAGAACTCGTCTTTTTCCAACTCCACAGAAAAACCATTGATCGCCTCAAGTTTGTCAATCGTTCCACCGGTATGACCTAGCCCCCGTCCGGACATTTTCGCAACAGGCACGCCTGCAGCTGCAACAAGCGGGCCAATGACTATAGTCGTTTTGTCACCGACTCCTCCAGTAGAGTGCTTGTCGACTTTTACACCGTGAATCGAGCTCAAATCAATCGTATCTCCGGAGGAAGCCATACTGAGCGTTAGATCTGCCGTTTCCCGAGCACTCATTCCTTGATAGTATACTGCCATAGCCCATGCCGACATCTGATAATCCGGTATCGTTCCCTCACTATAGCCCTGGATCAGAAAAGCGATTTCCTCACCGCTCAACTCCATTCCGTCCCTCTTTTTTCGGATTAGATCAACAGCTCTCATCAGTATTCACCTCTTATGTTTACAATTGTGGAATAATAGCCAGCACCAGATTCAAGAACTTCTCACGAACACGGTCCGTCGTTTCAATGACCTCGGCATGAGACAATGGTTGATCCAAAATACCGGAAGCCATATTACTAATGCAGGAAATACCCAGCACTTCAATTCCGGCATGTCTCGCAACAATAACCTCGGACACGGTGGACATGCCCACAGCGTCAGCTCCAAGAGTACGAAGCATTCTGATTTCAGCAGGCGTCTCATAGGAAGGACCCAGCAGTCCGGCATATACACCCTCTTGCAGGGAAATACCATTTTTATCGGCAACTTGCTTGGCCAGATCACGAATTCTGCGGCTGTAGGCCTGGGACATATCAGGGAAACGAGGGCCAAGCTCAGAATCGTTATGCCCGATGAGCGGGTTTTTGCCTGTCAGGTTGATATGATCAGAGATCAGCATCAAGTCACCAGGCTGATAGGAGGTATTCACACCACCGGCTGCATTCGTCACAAGCAGCGTGCCTACACCAAGCTCTTTCATAACTCTTACCGGAAAAGCCGTCAGCTCAGGATCATATCCTTCATACATGTGGAAACGGCCCTTCATCAGAACAACAGGAGTTCCTTGAACCGTTCCGATCAACAGCTCACCTGCATGACCTTCCACTGTGGAGGTAGGAAAATGCGGAATATCCTTATATTCAATTTGGATTGCCTCTTCAATATGATCAGCCAGGACACCTAGACCTGATCCCAAAATCAGTCCTACCTTCGGGCTAACATCTCCACGTGAGCAAATGTAATCCGCTGCCTCCTGAATCATTGCTTTCGTTAATGTATTTGCCAATGTAATCTCTCCCGTCGGATATTGTTCTTAGAAAATTATTCTTGGAAACTAAATTTTTATTGCAATTCACGCAAAAAGCTCTTGCCATGGTCACTGCCATGAACTCCGAAATTGTCAGCAATTGTAGATGCAAGGTCCGCGTAGGTTGCTCTTATACCCAAGCTGCCAGGAGTTTTCAGGCTTTTGCCATATACGAGCAAAGGCACATATTCCCGGGTATGATCCGTTCCCGTATGGGTAGGATCGTTACCATGGTCAGCCGTAATGACCAACAGATCGTTATCCCCTAGCTTATCCATAAGCTCAGGCAAAGCTGCATCAAATTCCTCCAAAGCTCCCGCATATCCTTGCGGATCACGGCGATGTCCAAACAATGAGTCAAAGTCAACCAAATTCGTAAACAGCAGTCCAATAAAAGGCTCCTGAATTAAGCGGATCGTTTCCTCAATGCCATGCGCATTGCTCTTCGTAGGAAAAGAGGAAGTAATCCCTTCTCCGGAGAAAATATCATTGATTTTTCCAACTGCTACTACTTCTTTACCCGAATTTTTCAGAGCATTAAGCACAGTTGGCTCAGGCGGAACCACCGCATAATCATGACGATTTGGCGTGCGCTTAAATTCCCCCGGCTGCCCAACGAACGGACGCGCGATTACCCGACCCACTGAATGCTCAGGCTCAAGCGTAAGTCGACGTGCAACCTCACAAGCCTTGTACAACTCCGATAATGGCACAACATCCTCATGAGCGGCAATCTGAAACACGCTATCCGCCGAGGTATATACGATCCATGAGCCTGTTTTCATATGCTCCTCGCCAAGCTCATCGAGAATTTCCGTACCCGAAGCAACCTTGTTTCCTATTACCTTACGTCCGGTTTCACGCTCAAAGCGCGAAATGAGATCACGTGGAAAACCACTTGGATACGTCTGGAAAGGAGTTTCTGTCTTAATCCCCATCAACTCCCAATGACCTGTCATCGTATCCTTACCAGATGAGATTTCAGCCATTTTCGCGTAATATCCGGCTGGTGACTCAGCAGGCTCTAAATGTGGTAAAGGAGCAATATTCCCAAGCCCCAGCTTCTGCATGTTCGGCAGCTTGGTGTTCGGCACAGTCTCTAAAATGTGACCCAGTGTATGCGAACCTTTGTCTCCAAATTTCACAGCATCAGGCAGCTCCCCGATCCCTACACTATCCAATACAATCACAGTAATTTTGTTAAAACGTTGACTTGCTGCCATTTCTATCACTCCTTCAATCTTTGCTGTTATTTTATCCCAGTTGCAAGACATATCATTCGGAATCCTGAGGATCGCTCCTGTCTCTTGCCCTGGGATGGTAAGAATCATATACGGATTTGAGATTGGGTCTGGATTTATTCAAATACACCTGAATCGTCGATACATCAGCATGTCCAAGCATTTCCTGTACTGCCCGGATGTCAGCACCTCTGTCAAGCAAATGGACCGCAAACGAATGGCGCAGCGTATGCGGTGTAATATCCTGTTCGATCCCTGCATCCTTCCCGTATTTCTTGAGTACCTTCCAGAAGCCCTGTCGACTCATTCGACTTCCCAGGCGATTCGGAAATAATGCTTCTTCGTTCTGTGCAGTTATAAGCTGCGGTCGACTTTCCTTAAGATATTGGTCCACCCAATCAGCCGTCACGCTTCCAAATGGAATAATTCGTTCTTTGCCCGAGTCACTGCAGCAGCGAAGGAAGCGCAAATCGCCGTTTACATCCTGTACATTTAACGAAATCAATTCACTAACCCTGATCCCGGTAGCGTATAGAAGCTCCAGCATCGCCTTATCCCGAAGTCCAAGCGGAGTGCTTGGAGCAGGCATATCAAGCAGCTTCTCCGTCTCCTCCACCGTTAATGTCTGAGGCAGCTTCTTATCAGCCTTAGGCAATTCCACCATTACCAGCGGATCATGCTCGATGATTCGTTCCTTGACCAAATATTGAAAGAAAGCCCGCAAAGTAACAGAGGTTCGGGTAATCGTTGCAGGCGCTTTTCCATTGCTTTTAAGAGCTGAAAAATAAAGCAATATTCCTGTGCGGGTTACTTCGTTTAGATCAGTTGTGCTTCTATCCTGCAAATAAGCCAAAAATTGCTTCAGATCGCGGCTGTACGACTCAAGCGTCGATCCGGTTAATCCCCGCTGCTCCGCTAAATAAGAAATAAAAGAGGACGCATGCTGCTCCATCTTTCGCGCCTCCCTTCATTAAAAAATACTATTCGACAGCCAATGCCCTATTCCCTGCCTTGCCTGTCAGAAGTTTAATACTACTCGCCATACCAGAAGAACAGCTTTAGACGCTCGCTCATCTCCTCAAGCCTGGAGCCCGCTTCCTGATCACTCTGGAACGCTTTTACCGCTGAACCCTCTGGAATTCGATACTTGTCCATTGTAAGAACGTAGTTATCCAATAGACCAAGCATCTGATACATAACATAAGCTAAAATAATGAAAATAACCGTATATTTTATCCCGTTTAACCATTTTCTTAGCGATATAACCATGGTTCCCCCTCATTTCATTGCCGTTTATACCAGTATATAAATGAGCGGGAATGAATATGAGAAATATGTAATGCTCTCACGAAATGTGAACAATGCGTCCATTACGCAAAAAAGCTCCTCACAGCGCTTGGCCGGATGAGCTTTATCTACTTATGATTTCTTATCGTCGCTGCCTGATGTGTCATTCTTATCGCGGCAACGGTAACAAATGCCTTGGAAGTCTAATCTATGGTCAAGTACCGTAAAGTGAAACTCCTTCTCCAGACGTTCCTCAAGCGGACCAAGCCAGTCCTCACGGATTTCATCCATTGCTCCACATTGAACGCAGATCAAATGATGGTGATGATGCTTCGTTGTATCGGTCCGCAAATCGTACCTTGCAACTCCGTCACCAAAGTTAATCTTCTCAACTACATGAAGCTCACTAAGCAGCTCAAGGGTACGATACACAGTCGCGAGACCAATTTCAGGAGCCTTATCCTTAACAAGCATGAACACATCTTCTGCACTTAGATGATCGTCTTCATTCTCGAGCAGTACGCGAACTGTGGCTTCCCTTTGGGGCGTCAATTTGTAACCGTGGGATTGTAACTGCTGTTTGATTTTCTCGATCTTTGTTTCCATGTTCTCCCTCCCCCAGGACTAAGCCGCACACACATATATCTAATACAATACATCATATACGGATTTTCACAAATATCCACTTCTTTCATTATAGGGGGAGAGATCAAGCAAAGTCAAACATTTTACTAGAGTTGTACAGGAAACAAGATCCCTGGAGCATCGGTGCAACAGAGCTCACATACGGAAAAGAAAATAACTCATTTCAGGATCGTTTTTGGCACAGCCACTAACTGTATAGTCAATTTCACCCTGCTCGTTTTCATTGCTCACCACTTTGGAACAGGAATCGGTTCGTATACCTTTGTTGCTGCCGCCAAAATTATCATTTGAATCATCATAGGTATAGCTAATTGCTTTTCCATCGAATTGCAAATCCTTGAAAATCGGATCACCTTCATCTGTGTAACTTGTAACTCGAATACTGTCCACATTCTTGCTCTCAAGACTGGCAATGAAGTCATCAAACCCTTCAAGGTTGTAGACTTTGTCCAGAAATACAACATCACCTCTGCGAATGGCTTCCTGGGAGGAATAAGGCTCGCTCTTCACTTCTGTTATGGCATCATTATTGGAGCAACCAAACAGCAGCAATACTAGAGTTAGAAGGACAACAAATTTTTTCATTCGGTCTCTCCTTTTTACCAAAGTCTCTTTTTTAAGCTTAAAAATACTAGAAGATAGTAGCACTATACTTATAGTAGCTGAAAATTAAAGAAAATGAAAAAAACGGGTAAATAATTACCCGTCCCTCCCTTTCTTTTCAGTGCCCTGCTCTTTGCACCCGGAAGATCATATTCAGACCGAACCCAACCAATACAAGACCGGTAACTTTATCGATTATATTTTGTACTCTCGGAGACATTAACCATTTTCTTATATAGCTCAACATTAGCACGATTGTAGTAAACCAAACAATTGAAAGAACAATATAGCATAGTCCCATAATTAAAAACTGTAAGCTGGGATTGTAGTCCGGCACAACGAATTGTGGTAAAAAGGTCAGGAAAAATATTGCCACCTTAGGATTCAAGGTGTTTGATATGAGTCCCTGCATAAATGCCGATTTTTTCTTGAATTGTACCGATGGATCATCAGTTTCTATTAGATTGCGCTTTTTGATGAAAGACATGATCCCCATATAAATTAAATCGCACCAACATACTTCACTACTTCAAATGCAACTGCAGATTTCATTATTATCAAAGAAAGTCCCAATGCAGCAGCTATTGTATGAACCAGAACACCCGCAGCGATTCCGAGTGCGATTTTGAAACCATCCTTTTTCCCATCGGAAAGCGTCCGCTTAGTAATCAATGCAAAATCAATCCCCGGCGACATAACGATAAATATTACTAAAACCGTAAATGTTACTAAATCATTCATTCTGTGTGCCTGCCATTTAAAATACCGATTTCTTATCTTAACGCGTAAAGAACATTAATTCAATGCTGTATTAAGGGAGGGATTTTATGGAACAGCCTGTTATTTGTACGGTTTTTAATGGCGGTAGATAAATTTGGGCACAAAACGTATATAGACAAGTTCTGCAAATAGTTCTATTACCGTTTGGGTTACTATTACAGACGCAGCAATCGCAGCCATTTCTTCAGGCAGAGTGAGAGCTAGAGGAAGGACAACTAATGAATTCCGTGTCCCTGAACTAAATATTAATGCTCTTCCATCATTGGGGCCGATTCGAAAAAGTGATGCTATTGCTCGTGAAATAAAAGGAGTAATTAAATGAAACAGAACATATATGGGAATAACTGCTACGATGATACTAAAATCTTCGTACACTCTCCCGATTTGTGAAGCAATAACTACAAAAAGAACGACTGCCATGAAGGGTACCGGGAGCCATGCAGTCAATTCCAGTGACTTTGAACCACTCGCGCTTTTTTTAGCCCAGAGCTGGGCAGCTAACGCCAGAAACAACGGGACAATAATCAAAAAGATAAATGCCTCAATAAATGGCCCTACCTTTACAATTTCTGCTGCTTCTGAGCCTAAGAAAAGCCACAAGTAAAATGGAAGCATGACCATTTGAACTATGAAAAGCATAGGTGTTGATGCAAGTATTAACTTCTCGTTTCCTTTACCCAACTTGGAAAAAACAATAACATAATCAATGCAGGGAGTCAGAAGTACTAGACAAACGCCGAGCAATACGGGACTTGGTTGAGGAAAAATCAAAATTAGCAAATAGACTAACAAGGGAACCAGAACAAAATTAACAAGTAATAGCGCTCCCATAAAACGTCCCTTAGAAAGAGCCTCTCTCAGTTTAAGAAATGGAATTTGACAAAACATACTAAATAAAAGAATCGCAATCATTAACGATATTGTATGTTCCAGAAACAATCCCATTGCAGGGCTTACCAGTCCAATTATTGCTCCAATTATCAATGCTGCTGCATAAACTCCAATTTGATTTTTCTCTAGGTTCTCCAGTGATAGCATCTATCTGCACCCTTTTTTGTATAGGATTATATCATGAAACTCACGCTCATGTTTTTCAGAAATAACCCCTCTGTAGCTCTATGTCAATCTCTATCAGCTTTCCTGGTCATTTCGCTGCATTTATGACGCAGTGCATATATCATTCTCGCCCTTTTCAAGGCTTACATACCACCATTGAAGAATGTTAATAGAGGCCTAAATTGATTTTTTTGGTGAAATTTTCTATTTACGACAAAAATTACATTTTTTTCTTTACATATTCAGTATATAGGAATATAATTTGGCGGTAATACAATATATTCCAAGGAGGAATTTCTATGAAACGTCGTTTTAAAACAGCACTCCTGGTACCTATCATGCTAATTTCAATTACTGGTTCCGCCTTTGCCGAAGATGCAGTAATTTTGGACAATGGTGAAAGAATACCCTTAAGTGCTAATACTCAGATTTCTGAGACAAATTCTGCACTGCCTGTGATTTTACCAAATGAATTGACTCTTGTTGCTGAAGATATCGGAATAAATAGTTTACAAAAGAATGTTACAGTTTCAAGAGACTTCGCTCCAAATGAGAGTATTCCTGCATCAATTACATATTCTGAGGACAACGGATCTCAAGGAAGATGGGGTGGAACTCTGTACAGAACTAATGATCCTGCACCGGTAGCACTTTCTGGTGAAGGACTTAGAGTTTATTTCAAAGGCACCGTTTATAAGGATATAGACTAAATAAATCAAAATATTGAGTAGTAGTGGCGGCAAACCCCTACTCTCTCACCACCAAACATACGCGATCCAAATAATTAGCAAAGCTCTAGATAACGAGAAATTATACTTTTCAGCCCTTTCACTTCCTAATAGGAGGTCGAAAGGGCATTACTAGTGCCCCAAGGCGTTTCCTGTGTACCATGCAGAGAGTTTGCCATGATGTAGCAGACACAGGCCGTCCATTACTATTTTAATGAGTAAATACTAATGATATCTCATCATCCAGTTGAAAGAATCCCGTCAGCTTTAGCGTTGGTTTATCAGTAGGAGCCCGCGTCCGGCAAGATTATGGGTGTTTTTCTTTATTCAAAGATTTAAGCTCCCTGTTCAGTGTTCTTCCACAACGAAGTCAAGTAAATCCTAATCCTTTAAGTAGGTTTTTTTCTCTACAATTAGAATCGTTCTGGTTGCTCCATTCTCCTTCTCAACGTATCCCTTCCTTACAGTACCTTTCCAGCTTTACTCCTCCTGTCAAATATTCATTGTTATCTATCCTACGTTTTCGGAATGGAGGAGGAAGACTTAGAGCCCTCTTGGTCATCAAAAACGCAATGGATATTACACCAACTTGACCAAGGGTTGCCTGGAAATGTAGATAAAGTACTAACGTAATGACTAGTGGCTAATGTGGTAAATGTAATGGCTAGTTATACAAAAAAATCCGATTAAAAGCACAAACAAGGATACAAATGGATATGTGTTGTGAAAGGCCCTACTGATCCGGTAAGCGATGAACGTAGACAAGTATCCAGACAGGGAGAAATTATTTCCCCGTGATTTTCTGCTTAATCAAGCATCTCAAAAATCCATAAATACCAACGCACAAGCGCCCCTTTATTTGATTGAAGGTGTAACCCAGCTCATCATCACCGGAGTCACCCATGTTTCAAAGGACGAAACCGCCAGCAGCACCGCAGCCATCGCTATTGTAAGTCCTGTATAGGATAAAAACGGACGCGCTGTATTTTTTGTTGTATTCAACAGCACTCTGTTGCGGATAATGCCCAGAGAGAAGCCAACCGCGGCTACGCTGCTGATGAGCAGCGCCGGGATGACGATCAGGTTGTGGGGGGCGATGGATACCAAAGCAAACAGCAGTCCCTTCCAGGTAAACTGTCCTACCAGACAGCCTACAGTAAAGCCGATCAATACGCCCTTTAGAAAATCAAGCACAAGAATGCCAGGGAGCCCGATCACCGATAACCCAAGCAGCCAAATAAGCCCAAGCCATTTGAGGTGAAGGCCTGCCACAGTCCAATAGGATTGCGTGACAAACTCTCCGCTCCCCTCATTCACCGAGATAAAAAAGTTCCCTAAATAGCGGGATATGTCCTGCTGTTGCTCTAACGTCAATGCGTTCACCATAAGAGCTCCAAACACGACCCCCATTAAAAATAATACGGCTACAAAAACATACACCGGCGTTTGATCCTTAATGCTATGCCTGAATGGCTGCAGCATGCGTGGTTCCCCCTTGTCCATCGTTTCACCATATATGAAGTCATATATAAAACTATGAACAAGTCCTATCACGTATGCTTGTTTTGAGAGGGAAGATATTAAGTTTTAGCAACTTTTCCGTAAATGCCCCCTCCGCCTGTCTCAAGGCGAAGCTTGCCTTCCCTTGCGTCACATATTTTGGAGGCCAATTCATTTCCAACTACTGAAGTCAGCTCATCATGAGGTGCCTGATGCAGAATGTTCATCTCTGTTCCAAAATGATGAAGCAGCAGCTCCAGCTTGGCTGGACCAAGGCCAGGTATGAACTCCAACGGTACTTGAAAGTGATATGGCGGCCGATTTTCCGGTATCTCCGGAGCGCTTCTGTCCGCAATGGTAAGAATCCGATCCAATACACCGCGAACAAGCTTTGTTTTCCCACAGTAAGGACAACGCTCCACCGCCGCACTGGCTTCATCGATAATGTAATTGCAGCTCGCGCAATAGGTTCTGTGATATTTGCCCAGCCTTGGATTCAGTCCAAAATTACCTTCCACCTCGCGGCCTTCGGCGCCTGCCAAAGCCTTCTCAAACTCACGGTATGTCGGCGCTGCAAGAGCAAGCTTATTGTACTCCCGTCCGATTTTTTTAAGAGAATGAGCATCGGAATTGGTCAGAAATGTATAGCGATCCAATTCACTAATCCAGGCCGCCATCTCACTGTCCGCGCTTAATCCAAGCTCTACCGCGCTGATCAGGTCAGGGTTAAGAACATCGGCAATTCGCGGTGCACAGCTGCCATATATGCTTCGATGCGGAGTAAAAATATGGGCGGGAATGATCATGCCCCCGCGGGCATACACCTCCTCCTGCAGCTCGACAGCCGGGGCATATACACGTTGAGAGCTGAGCGTTACATTTTTCATTCTTTTTTTCAGCCAGTCTGTAAATGCCTGCATCGTCTCAAGGTAAGGAAAAAAGGCGAGCAAATGCGCCGGGCCCATGCCGGGCTCCCGTATCTCCAGCTCACTTCCAAGCAATATGGTCGTGTCCTGATAGGAAATGCCTCCATCCCCAAGCTCCTGCATTTCGCCGCGCTTTAGACTAGCCAGTATATCGTCCTGCACCCCGGGAGAATGGCAATCGATGATTCCGATAAGCTGAATGCCCTTCCGCTCCGAGGCTTCTCTGGCGATGTTGGCAAAAGTCAGGTCACGACTTCCGCTGATTTTGACCGGAGCTCCTTGTTCAGTACGCCCGATATGAATATGTAAGTCGGCATAATATGAGTGAAGTTGTGATTGCTGTGTCATCGTATGCTCCAATAATTATTTTTTTACGGCAGGATGCTGCTGCCAAATGTAAGCTGCAAGAATCGTTTTTGCATCGGCAATCCGTCCCTCGCTGATGTAACCCAGTGTTTCCTCCAGTGTCGCCTCATAAACCTCAATAAATTCATCCTCATCGAGTTCCATTTCTCCAGCCGTTAAATCCTCAGCTAAATATAAATGAATGATCTCATCGGCAAATCCAGGCGAGGTATAGAAGGAATGCAGATGTGTAATTTTGCCGCAAGTGTAGCCCGTCTCCTCCTGAAGCTCCCTTTTTGCAGCTTCCATAGGGTCTTCGCCCTTCTCCAGCTTACCGGCTGGTATTTCCAGCTCGCAACGGCCCAAGGCCTGGCGGTATTGATCAACAAGCAGCAGACGGCCATCCTTGACCGCGACAACGGCGACAGCACCCGGATGCTTGATGATTTCCCTTTTGCCTGTGCTTCCGTCCGGCAGCTCGACCGTATCTACCTGCAGAGAAATTACCTTTCCTGAAAAAATAGGCTCTGTAGATAAAGTTTTTTCATTCAATTGATTAGTCAGCTTCACTATTTTATTGTCAGCCATGAACATCCACCCGTTTCTATTAATATATTGTCTTTGACGTCTCTATATCAGTTGAACTACTGATTGAACGCTTTTCCAGAATCATTTTACACTTTTGCCTTTCACGTTCGTTTCTTTAGTTCAACTGATATAGTCATAACTTGTCCTGCTGCGACATATGGTGATATTATACCAAACCTGCTTAAAAAGGAGTTATATATGAAGAGCTATATTTCCACTCGTTCCTTGCAAATCCAAGGCAAGCCCTGGCAAATCAAAATGATATTGTCCCAGTGGCAAAAGGACATCGGTCCCGCCGGCAAGGTTGTTGATGTTATTCAATCGTCGCGTATTCATCGATACAGCGAGGTGAATGGTTCATGAATCAGAACGAGGCAATGATAGAAATGCATCTTGAGAGCTTGATTCGAGATGGACAAGCCCGTGAAGCCCTGAAGCTTATTCTTGAGCTTGAGCAAAGGAGCATCGCTGAAAAATCAGAGGACTTCATCATTAGCATCACTCAATTGGCTTATCTATGCCGTCTTCATCTTGGCGCTTGTACCCCTCACGAGCTTGTACAGGAACTCAGAATCGATGAGCTAATGATCCAGGCTGTCCAATTAGGACTCATCGATACCGCAAATACACTGGCAGGTGATTCGGATGAGTACTTTAAATGTCTGTTAATTGAAGCACTCTATAATGAAGGCTACATTTCTATGGTTAAAGAGAAGTTTACCCATATCGATCATTCATTACTTATCGCAGCCAAAGCCCCATATCGTGACATTGCGTACATCTATGCAGAAATCCTTCATGATGAAGAACGTTACAACGAGGCAGCCATCATTTTTGAAACACTGGCGGAGGAAACACCGTTTATGGCTAAGGCCAGATTTGCTGCATGCTCTTGTTATCTGCATGAGACGATGAATTTTTTGCTGGGCAGAATCGAATTGTACCATCCGGGTAAGCAGGAGCAAGAAAAGATTGAAAAGTATTTGAATGATATCACCGCGACCTTGCAAATTATCCATTCCACCCATTGGCATACCGAGTGGTCATTGTCTCAAAACCGGCGCAGCTTATCGGAAATGCCGGCCTCCACTCTCCATTAGGCATAATACAACAAAACCGCCCGGGAGCCTGCGAAAAGCATACCGGACGGCGGTAAAGAGTAACTCGTGAAATTGCCCAACTAGATAGATTGTTTAATTAATTCAAGAGCATACTCTGATATTTTAACAATATCATTGACCTTGATGCGCTCCGAAGTCGTATGGATATCTTCGTATCCTACAGCCAAATTAACTGTTGGTATACCCAGACCGTTAAATATGTTGGCATCGCTGCCGCCGCCGGAGCTAAAGGTTTCGCCTGACATACCAAGCTGAAGCGCCGCTTTTTTGGCTTTCACAACGACTTCATCCGTATCAGAAAAATGGAATGAAGGATAAGCGACATCGCTATGAAACTCTCCTCTGATACCGAAATCCTTACATACCGATTCGACGGCTTCTTTCATTTCTTGGATTTGCTTGTTCAGTTTATCCTGATTTGTACTGCGTGCTTCAGCATACAGCTTCACATAATCCGGGATAATATTGGTAGCCCCGCCACCTTCAAATTTTCCAATATTAGCGGTAGTTTCTTCATCAATACGTCCCAGATTCATCCGTGCAATAACCTTGCCGGCTACTTGGATTGCACTGATGCCGTCCTCCGGATTCACGCCGGCATGCGCCGATTTCCCGAAAATTTCGATATCGATCTGGGCACGGGACGGTGACGATGTGCAAATCGTACCCACCTCACCGTTGGAATCAATAGCGAAGCCGTATTTGGCATCCAGCAGACTTGCGTCAATTGATCTGGAGCCAATAAGCGCGGATTCCTCACCCGCTGTAATAACAAATTGAATTTGACCATGCGGCACCTGATTTTCGTTCACCGTTTGAATGATTTCAAGGAGCGCTGCTACTCCTGCTTTATCATCAGAGCCAAGGATGGTTGTTCCATCGCTTCTAATCCAGCCATCTTCACCGATAACAGGCTTAATGCCGTTACCTGGCGTTACAGTATCCATGTGGCAGGTAAATAGAAACGGTTCAACCTCTTTGTTCAGGTTAGCGCTTGGCTTCCATGTAGCAACAAGGTTGCCTGCGCCATGTCCGGTTCTTGCCATAGAGTCATCCTCGACAACATCAAGTCCAAGCTCACTAAACCTGGCTTTTAAATAATCCGCAATCTGGCGCTCATTTCTTGTCTCACTATCGATTTGCACTAACTCCACAAATTGGGAAATTACTCTTTCTTTATTGATCACTGGACTTTCCTCACTTTCTTCTGTACGATGATTACGTTAAAATATAGTTTAGCTGTAACACTTAATATTCTATAAGGAGATTTAAACCCTATGCAAAAAAAATGGCTGAAAATCGTCGTATTCATCATGCTGTTCGCCATGGTCGGCTCTACAATTCTTGCACTGCTTGAGCCTCTGTTTATGCGCTAATGTTAATTTCTCATACGTCCGTTATATCCAAACACTTCATTAAAATAAGGAACGATGTCACGTGCGGCTTGCTCAACAGTAAAGGACCTCCCCGTGGCATCCTCCAACGAAGTTATACCAAATTGCTGAATTCCGCACGGAATAATCCCCCGAAATCCCTCGGCTTCAATTCCTGCTTTGACATTCAAAGCAAATCCATGACTCGTAATAAAACCTCTCCGATGCCGGCATTTATTGAATTTTACGCCAATTGCCGTAATTTTCCTGTCTCCGACCCAGACCCCGGTATATTCCGGTTTTCTTGAGCCTTCGATCCCAAAGCCGCTTAAATAATTGATGATGACTTGCTCAAGCTTTCTTAAATATCCGTGCAGGTCAAGTCCCTTTGATCCATCCAGCCATAATAGCGGATAGCCGACAAGCTGACCGGGACCATGATATGTAATATCCCCGCCACGATCAATTTCAAATACGGAAATGCCCTGCTCACGCAGCTGCTCCGGCCCAAAAAGCAAATGCTCCGGATGCCGCTGCGAGCCTATTGTATAGGTTGGCGGATGCTGAAGAAGCAGCAGGTGCTCCTGCTGCTGTCCTTCATCAATATCCTTGACCAACTTCTTTTGTCTGTCCCATGCATCGCCGTATTCCATCATAGGAATATACTCAATGAATAACGGTTGGGTCATACCTCATCAGCCCTCCAAGGATTAATAAACCTGAGTATCGAGCGAGTAACTCTCCATATTATCCTTAACGCGCTGCATGAAGCGTCCGCAAATGACACCGTCCAAAATACGATGATCCAACGATAAACACAAATTCGCCATAGAGCGTACCCCGATCATGTCATTAATAACGACAGGACGCTTCACAATCGATTCAAATGTCAGAATAGCGGCCTGTGGATAATTAATAATCGGCTGTGTCAAAATGGAACCAAATGATCCCGTATTATTGATAGTAAATGTACCGCCCTGCATATCGTCAAGCTTCAGCTTGCCCGCACGAACCTTGGTAGCCAGCTCTTCAATTTCACGAGCTAGTCCGGCAATATTTTTCTGATCCGCCTTTTTAATGACTGGAGTCAAAACCGAATCCTCAGTACCTACAGCAAGCGAGATGTTGATATCACGCTTGACGATAATTTTATCAACGCCCCATACCGAGTTCATGATCGGATAATCCTTGATTGCGCTAACTACAGCCTTCATAAGGAAAGCCAAATAAGTCAGGTTTACGCCTTCCTTTTGCTTGAATTCATTTTTAATCTTGTTGCGAAGCTGTACTAGATTCGTAACATCGACCTCAATCATCATCCAGCCATGCGGAATTTCCGATACGCTTTGACGCATACGGGTAGCAATCGTGTTCCGGATCGGTGTGACATCGATAAAATATTCCGAGCGATCTCCACCTTCAACCTCGATAGTAGGAATTCTCGGCGTTTCCGTGAGATGCAATCCCGAGTGGCGAACAGGTTCGTTGGCAGCCTGATTTAAGCCTGCAATCATAGCGCCGGAAGCGGGAACTGCCGGCGGCTGTACTAAACCCGTCGGCTGAGACACCGGCGCTGTCGGCGCAGCGGATGAAGCGACTGCCCGGTTCACAGTGTTGCCTGCAACAGAGCCGCCTTTCTCAAGATAGGATAAAATATCCTTGCGGGTGATTCGTCCGCCCAGGCCTGTTCCCGTAATTTTGCCCAAATCAAGGCCATTCTCAGCCGCTAAAGTCTGAACGGCAGGAGAATAACGGCTGCGATTCACCTGATTTGCAGCAGCACCTGCAGCTGAATGGTCCTGCTCAGCATATGACTGTGCAGCAGCCCCACCCTGTGCGTTTGATTCAGCGGATGATCCTTCAACCGTAGTTTCAATGCGGCAGATAGCAGCTCCAACCTTGATTTCCTGTCCCTCTTCCGCAAGGAGCTCACCCATGACTCCATCCAATGTGGATGGAATTTCCGCATTCACTTTATCCGTAATAACCTCGCAAATAGGCTCATATTGCTCAACAGCATCACCGGGCTTTTTAAGCCACTTGCCGATCGTTGCAGAGACAAGAGATTCTGCAAGCTGCGGCATAACGACATCGATTAATTGTTTTGGCATGTTCTCACTCACTCCCAGGTTAATACAGCGCCAATTGAAGCATCGCTTCTTTGACCTTGTCTTTATTTAACATGAAGAATTTTTCCAACGGCGGACTGATAGGCATAGCCGGAACATCCGGACCGCACAATCTTTGGATTGGAGCATCCAGCTCAAACAGGCATTCCTCGGAAATAATAGCAGCTACTTCAGCGCCTACCCCGCCCGTCTTGTTGTCCTCATGTATAATCAGTACCTTGCCAGTTCTGCGAGCCGCCTCAACGATTGCCTCATGATCAAGGGGCTGTAATGACCGAAGATCCAGAATGTGCGCACTAATACCTTGCTCGTTCGCCAATTCTTCTGCTGCCTGCATGGCAAAATGCAGAGGAAGGCTGTATCCGATCACTGTTATATCAGAGCCCTCTCTGATCACATTCGCCTTTCCGATCGGCACGATGTAATCCTCCTCAGGTACATCTTCCTTGATCAGCTTGTAGCATTTTTTATTTTCAAAAAACAGCACCGGGTCCGGATCGCGAACGGCTGCCTTGAGCAATCCCTTCGCATCGTAAGCTGAATATGGAGCTACGATTTTAAGTCCAGGCGTTCCAAAAAAGATCGATTCAGGACACTGGGAATGATACAGCCCTCCGAATATACCTCCTCCAATTGGAGCGCGGACAACGAGTGGACAGCTCCAATCGTTGTTGGAGCGGTAACGAATTTTGGCCGCTTCACTAATGATTTGATTTGTTGCCGGAAGCATGAAGTCTGAATACTGCATTTCCGCAATCGGCTTCATTCCATACATAGCCGCTCCGATCGCTACACCTGCTATCGCTGATTCGGCAAGCGGTGTATCGAGTACACGCTCTTCTCCAAATTGCTCTTGAAGACCCTTAGTAGTGGTGAACACACCTCCTTTTACACCGACATCCTCACCAAGTACAAATACATTCTCATCCCGCTCCATCTCCTCTTTCATAGCAAGACGAATAGCGTCGATATATTCCATTACCGGCATGATTAAACCTCCCCTTCGCTGGCATACACATGCAGCAATGTATCTTCCGGCTCAGGAAACGGCGACTGCTCAGCATACATAATCGCTTCTTTTAATTGCTGTTGAATATCTCTCAGCAAGGCTTCCTCCTGCTCCTCACTCCAAAGACCATTGTCAACAAGATACTGCTTCATTTTAGGCAGTCCGTCTTTTTTCCAATTCTCTTCAACTTCCTCTTTTGTGCGATAAGCCAGATCGTTATCCGAGGTGGAATGAGGGGATAAACGGTACATCATCGCTTCGATCAGGGTTGGGCCTTCTCCGCGAACGGCACGTTCACGTGCCTCTTTTACGACTCTATATACTTCAAATGCATCGTTTCCATCCACTTGAACTCCTGGAATTCCATAACCAAGCGCACGATCGCTTACTTTACCGCCAAGCTGCTTCTTGACAGGTACTGAAATCGCGTACTGGTTATTCTCACACATCACAATGACCGGCAGCTTCTGTACTCCGGCAAAGTTCAAGCCCTCATGAAAGTCCCCCTGGTTGCTGGAGCCTTCGCCAAAGGTGACAAATGAAACAATATCCTTCTTCTTCATTTTGGCTGCAAGCGCAACGCCTACCGCATGAGGAACCTGTGTCGTAACAGGACTTGATCCGGTCACGATACGTAATCTCTTGCTTCCAAAATGACCTGGCATTTGCCGTCCGCCACTGTTAGGGTCTTCTGCTTTGGCAAAAATGGACAACATCAATTCGCTGAGCGTCATGCCTACGGTCAGAACAAAACCATAGTCACGATAGTAAGGTAAAAAATAGTCCCGCTCACGGTCCAGCGCAAAGGCTGCGGCAACCTGTGCAACCTCTTGGCCGATGCCAGAAACGTGAAAATTGATTTTCCCAGCCCGCTGAAGCAATAAGCTTCTTTCATCGTATTTACGTGCGAGCAGCATATATTTGTACATGTCAACCACTTCGGCATCAGATATTCCGAGCTGCTCATGTCTTGGCTTTGTTGAAACTGAACTTTTCGCATTCATGGGAGTTACCTCCTTAAATTGGCACCTTCATCTTATGACCATGTTCTTATCTTACAACTTTGCTCTTATCTTAAAACCTGGTACTAAGACTTGGATTAACCTTATTATAATCCCTTTCTCTGCAAAAAGAAAATAATAGTTGTGAGAACACTAAATAGAGATCGATTTACCGTCTACAGCCAATGCGGCTTCACCCAAAATTTCAGACAGCGTCGGGTGCGCAAAGACGGCCTGTCCGATTTCCCACGGTGTCGCATCCAGCAATTTAGCAAGCGCCGCTTGGCCGATTAGCTCTGTTACATGGGCTCCTATCATTTGTACGCCAAGTATGTCATTGGTCAGCTCGTCCGCTACGATTTTCACAAAGCCTTCCTTATCTCCTTGAACTAACGCTTTGCCTATCGCCGAGAAAGGAACCTTGCCAACCTTGACCTTGAAGCCTCTCTCAGCCGCCTGTTTTTCGGTTATGCCTACAGAAGCGACTTCAGGACGAGTATATACACAGCGCGGCACTTGATCAGGCTCATATCTATGAGACTCTTCACCAGCCAGATGATTAACTGCAGCAATTCCTTCATGGCTTGCTGCATGGGCTAATTGAAGCCCGCCAATGCAGTCTCCGATCGCATAGATATGCGGCTCTGTCGTCTGCATAAACTCATTGACCTTGATGTAGCCTTGATTCAGGCCGATATCCGTATTCTCAAGTCCAATGTTCTCAACGTTGCCTTGTCTACCGATTGAAACCAGCAGCTTATCAGCTGAAAGAGGAGCTTCCTTATCGCCGTTTTGCACCGAGATATGTACCTTCTCATCCTGAATTTCAAAGGTCTCCGGCACCACTTTAGCTCCAGTCAACACAGTAATTCCGCGTCGCTCCAGCTGCTTGCGAAGCTCGCGGGCTACTTCCTCATCTTCGGCAGGCAGAAGCTGTGAAGCAGCTTCAATAACAGTCACCCGCACACCAAAATCATGCAGCAGAGAAGCCCACTCGACACCAATTACACCTCCGCCAACGATAAGTATGGAATCCGGCAGCTCCTCCAATTGAAGCGCTTCGTCACTACTTAGAACGTACTGTCCATCCGGCGTGATACCCGGCAGGTTGCGAGGTCTCGAACCGGTTGCAATAATAAGATTAGTTGGTACAACTGTGTCCATCTCTCCATCATGAAGCTCAACCGCAACAGCTCCGCTTTTTGGCGAAAAAATAGAAGGTCCAATAATTCGTCCTGAGCCTTGAATCACTGTAATTTTATTTTTACGCATCAAATACTGTACGCCTCTATGCAATTGATCCACAATTTCCTGCTTTCTTTCCTGCACTTTCGGAAAAACGAGTGAAAGCCCGCTGGTTTCAATCCCGTAGCTGGCACTTTCCTTCATTTGGGCATACAGCTCCGCACTCCGCAGCAAAGCTTTACTAGGAATGCATCCACGGTGCAGACAGGTTCCCCCAAGCTTGTCCTGCTCAATAATAACAACCTCCTTGCCTGATTGAGCCGCGCGAACCGCCGCCACGTACCCTCCGGTTCCGCCTCCAAGCACCGCTACATCGCATGTAATTGCCATAAGCTTATCTCCACCTATCCTTGTTATAAATAAAGAGTTATTTAACCTCTAATCATCGCTATGTTTATTTTACCTTGTTTTTCTGGTAATACAAACAAGTATAAAATAGACATAATCTTAAGAAGAGAGTATGATTAATATCACAATCACACTGGAAGGGAACGAGATTACATAGATGAAATTAATGGTCTCTCGCTTCATCGCCATCATCCTTTTGGCCATCCCCGGACTTTTGGCTACGATCGGCTTCCTGAAAATGAAAGATGCTTTTTTTCTATTCGTATCCAGACATGGAGATGACTCATTAACCAGCGTGACCTTTGATTGGCTCGATTTCGGGATCGGATTTGTGCTGTTCGCCATCGGGATTGGCTTTTTGGCGGGCTGGATTTTTTTCCGCGATCGCAAACGTAATTACGCAGGGCCCAGATTCCGAACAAAAACAGCTGAGGAACCAGCTACTGACAAATAAATTTTTCCCTTTGAGATAATAAGGGGATATAAGTCCCTAATTATCAATGATTCCGACTGTTTGTTGAAAAATAGAGGCACTATTTACTCCTAAAATGCTTTTTTAGCTGATTTTTTCAGGATTTCAGGCGATTCCTTCAATGATAGGGGTAATTTTCACCTCTAATAGCCGATAATTTTGTTGATCTCGCGAAATAAGACCATTTAAGTCCTCTATCCTTCCACCTACCCTATGCATAAGACAATAAGCAAAAAATAAAGTGCACTATGCTAATTCAAAGTGCAATCCAGAGTGAGTAAGCAAAAAGCCTGCAGCATTCAAATTCATTCAAATGCGCAGGCTTTTTATTATTTTCTTCACATTACTCGTATAAGGCCTCTTTTAATTTGCTGGACATTCTCGGGTTATGTGCCGCATTGACTCGAAGCAGCGTTTTGCGCAGCCTAGTATTTTCGGCCTGTAAATTCAAAGTCTGCTCGATCAATTGCTTGATTAAGTCTTTATCTTCATCCTTAAGTCCCTCATGCTGCAGCAGCTGTTCATAAGGTTCCAGGTTCAATGGATTATTCTCCGGCATCCTGTTCCCCTCCAATACATATGAGCTTTTGTTTATTGTACCATACATGATTTGACCTTTATCTTAATCCATCCACGTACGCTGTTAATATACCAGAGCTGCTTGGCTTTCTTCAGGTCAGCCTTGGTCAGAACAGATTCCTTGATAACACCTGAGGACAATAAATAATCGCGATATGTACCGGCCAGAAGACCGCAATCCCGCGAGGGTGTCAGCAGCTCTCCCTCAAGCTCAGCAACAAGATTTCCTGTTGTGAATTCTGTTACCTCGCCTTCCTCATTCCACAGCAATACGTCAAACATCTCTTCTTCCACAACAGCTTTTCTATGCTGCTCATATACCTTGCGATGCGTTGTCTTATGATACAGGAAACGGTCCTTCCGGGAAACTGGAGTTTTGGCCAGCACCGCAGCTCTTTCGCTATCCCCTATATCCTGCAGCTCAGAGCTCTCAACAGTAATCCCGCCATCTTTGGTCACAAGCAGCCGAACCTTATGAGCCCCTATTGGATGCTTAAGTGCATGGCTGTGAAGCGCCTCAGCTATATTTTCCTTAGAAATACGATATTGAAAATACTCACCAGAAGCACAAATCCTGCACAGATGCTCATCCATCAGAAAATAAGCCCCATCCTCCAGCTTAAAGGATTCCAGCAGCTCAAAATCCGGATTTCGTTCGCTCAGCAGCAGAGCCTTGGTCAAAATTTCGGCATATTCATTCTCAGGAGTTGAATCCCATGTAATGCCCCCGCCAACCCCATATTCGGCTGTTCCAGTGGTATGGTCTATCCATACTGTCCGAATCGCAACGTTAAAAGTCGCCGAGCCATTCGGTTCAATCATTCCGATAGATCCGCAATATACCTCTCGAGGCGTATCCTCTAACCTGGATATCCACTCCATTGTGCTGATTTTAGGCGCTCCAGTAATGGAGCCGCAAGGAAACAAGGCTGAAAAAATTCGTTCTAAATCGGCATCGTCCTTTGCTTCAGCCGTGATCGTAGAGGTCATTTGAAATAAAGTATAGTACTTTTCAATATCAAACAATTTCGGAACCTTGACCGTGCCCGTTTTGGCAATCACGCCAAGATCATTGCGCAAAAGATCTGTAATCATGACGTTTTCCGCACGATTTTTGGTCGATGCCTGAAGCCATTCTGCGAGCTCACGATCCTCTTCATTCCAGCGCCCACGTCCAATAGTTCCTTTCATGGGACGTGTCAAAATTAGTCCGTCCTTTTTACGAAAGAATAGCTCGGGAGAAGCGCTAAGAATGCTGAAATCACCTATTCGCAAATATGCGTTAAAATCCCCCTGCTGAGCCTCGCACAGCTTCTTATAAAAAGCATAATCATCGCCTTGAAACTGTGCTCTCAACCGGGTCGTATAATTGACCTGATAAGTCTCTCCTCTAGCAATCGCCTCATGAATTCGTTCTATATTAGCATAATAAACCTCTTCGCTCTGTGTATGAGTCCAGGAAGAAATATGAAAAGCTCCGCCTGCTGCATCCGTCTCACGAACATCATAGCTTTCATAAATACCGAACCAGAGAAGCGGCATAACTGATCGGTCCTTAACTTTAAAGGAAGGATCAAAAGCCGGAGAAGCCTCGTAAGAAACGTACCCGACAGCATAGTAGCCTTCATTCACACTTGTCTGTATTTTTCTTAATGCAGGTTTAACATCTTGGAGTCTATATGCTGATATGATATCAACAGGTCGGCTAAATACTCTTGTTTGTCGAGTATCGGATTCATTGGCAAAATCAATTTCTACATATGGAGAAGTATATCTAGACTCCAATTCTGTTCACCTCCTCCAGCCATTATAAGCGAATAACATGGTTAGTCTACAACTATTTTCATGTTCTACACAAACCAGCAATATCTTGGCGTCTTCTCTGCGTACTTGCCATAAGCTGTGCCAAAGGCTTGATTCAAGTGCTTCTCCTCCTGGAGGAGAAGACAATGGAACGATATCAAATTCCATAGCATTACGATCAAGGTGATTGCACCCGGATACATCAGGAACAAGCCGATAAACATGAAATCAAATCCTAGAAAAGCGGGATTACGGCTGTAACGATAAATCCCGGTTGTAACCAGCTCTGTTGCAGTTGACTTATCGATTCCAACCCGCCAGGAGGATCTCATATGGACCATGGCAGTCACAAAAACAGTAACACCAAGGCCAGTCACGATAATTCCAGCAATATGGATCCAAACTGGCGCCTTCCAGCTCCACGATTCAATAAGAGATTTTCCTAACAGGCTGTGAAAAAACCATACTATCGCCCAGCTCAATGAGGATAGCTTTACGTTAAATTCAACTAAAGCGATCTGTTTTGACTTGCCTTTTTTTCCTAAAACATCAGCTATAATGCGGTGCCTTCGTGATAAGATATAAAGCTTCGTAAAGTAGCTAACAACAAACACCAAAAAAAGGATAAAACTCATTACGTTCAACAAATTCATTACGGCTCACCAGCCTTCTTAAACTAGTAGCTCATGATGCCTAATCTGCGGAGTTTCAATTTGAATCGTCGAATGACCAATATTGAATTCCGTTTCAAGCACCTCTATTGCTTCCTGTAAAATTTTCTGCTGTCCTTCCTCTGAATGAACAAGCACGTGGCAGCTCAACGCATTCATTCCCGATGTGATGCTCCATACATGCAGATCATGCACTTCGATAACTCCGGAAATTTTTTCAAGTCTAGCCTTGATTGCCTCCTGCTCCAATCCGTAAGGAGTGCCTTCCATCAGCACATGAAGCGATTGTGTAATTACTCCCCATGCTCCTCTTAAAATTAACAATGCGACAATGACACTCACAATAGGGTCAAAAATATACCATCCGAACACCATCATCACGATACCGCCGAGAATGGCTCCTATCGAACCCAAGGCATCGCCCAATACATGCAAATATGCGCTTTTAAGATTAATACTTCCTTCTACGTCCCCTTTTCTGGTCAATGCCCACGCACTAGCCAGATTAGCCAATAAACCAATTACCGCGATAATAATCATTTGTCCACTTGCGACGACAGGAGGCTCCAGCAATCGTCCGTAAGCTTCCCAGATGATAACACCGGCAATGACGAACAATGTGATCCCGTTGAGGAGTGCAATCAGTATTTCAATTCGGTAATAACCGTAGGTTTTACGTGCGTTTGCCGGCCTTGAAGCGAACCATATCGCAAACAAACTCAGTACAAGAGAGCTTGCGTCGCTAAGCATATGACCTGAGTCAGACAGCAGCGCAAGACTATTCGTAACCAGACCGCCCATAAACTCCAGTACAGCAATTGATGCCGTAATAACAAGCGCAATCAGTAGTCCCTTTTTGTTTCCCGATCTCCCTGCATGATGGTCATGACCATGATGATGACCACCATGACTATGACCATGTCGATGACTATTTCCGGCTGCATGATTATGTTCATGAGTCTGAGTATGATCATGTTTATGACTATGATCGTGGTTGTGATCATGATCGCGCTTATGGTTGTGATCGTCACCTTGTGAACCACCGTGATTATGCATGTTCTCCACCCCTTTGGTCGCACTCTGCATGCTCTATCGCTTGTGTCAGTAATGAAATGACGTGCTCGTCATCGCAGCTGTAATACATCGTATTGGCTGATCTGCGATACTTCACCAGTCGCAAATTACGTAAAAAGCTTAACTGATGCGATATCGCCGACTGCGACAGGCTCAGCACCTCAGAAATGTGGGATACCGAGCACTCCTCCTGCGAAAGCAAATATAAGATTCGAAGCCGTGTTGGATCGGCTAAAGCCTTAAAAATGGAAGATACATTTTGTGTCGTCTCCTCACTAAGAAAAGCATGACTACTTCTATCCATCTGCAGCAACTCCTGTCTTAGGTTTAATTTGTTTATGTATATTCTGTATATGAGCATATGCTCATATACAGAATATACTAGGGACTTATTGATTTGTCAATCACTTACCTGACGAAAAAAACAACTACAGAAAGTCAAAAAACCTCGAAACTTCACAATTAGTGAGCTTCAAGGCTTCTTTTACATATTGTCAGATGATATGAGGCAGCTTATTATCTAATTTGGTTAATTCATTATGTATTTTCGTACACTAAATAAATCTCAATATCGCTTCCAAGCTACCGCAAATCCTGTCTGGACTCGATCCATATTCAACTAGGGAAAGTAAAAATATAACCCATTAATAATAGGCTCAATCTAAAAATTAGCGGTTGAACTCTTCAACTCGGGAAACGGGGACGATT
>RCUU01000204.1_pt1 | contig 34827 bp, 33 predicted proteins | sample 2166211 | NCBI WGS metagenome assembly RCUU01 (sample SAMN09932620, study PRJNA488358) | compost metagenome | feature: garden; material: soil; isolation source: compost soil in phenylacetic acid-enriched culture | place: Germany: Experimental Botanical Garden Goettingen | collected 2016-01-27
ATGGTTAATAATAAGGATTTACCAACCGCGTTGGTTGGACTGTTATTTGTTGTTTTAGGTATTTATGCAGCTTTTCCCACCAATAAAATAAGCACCAATTTTATTACATTTATCACCTTTTCAGGGTTTGTAGTTGTCCTATTCGATTTTATCTCTAACTCGCTGTCTTCAAAGAACAGCGCTTTAGTTAAATACGGTTTTCCTGTATTTATAATTATTTTTGTAGCAATCTTATGTAGTATAAATGAGGGTGGACTTTACGGTTTAATTAATATAAATGAGGCCACTATTAATTCAATTAACAACGCTTCCACACTACTCGCTTTCGGTCTTTCTCTTCTAATTCTTTCTAACACCTTCATTAGAGCAACTAAATCAAAGCATATGATTGTCAGAACTGAAAGTACCGAAAATAGTCTGGAGTTTTCACCATTAAAAGGGTACATGCAAGTAACAAAACAAGATAAGTCAAACTGGTTTAAACATATGTACGGAAAGAAATTGATGAATGTCAATTTTCCATGGCCTTGGGTTATTAAAGATTTTAAGCAACTTCCGAATCCTGGTGATTTATTTATAATTCAAGAAGAAAACCAATTTATCTTTTGCAAAGTAATGGAATTTGAATTATACAAGGATACAAATACTATCTGGGATGAACACGAGACTAGAGATATAAATTGTGGTTTTCAAAATATAAACAATTTAAACTCCTTCGTTAAAAATAAATCGAAGGTAACTAATATTAAATTAATAATTCTCGGTTTTGAGAATGATACTTTTTTTAAAAAACTCAATACTACTCAAATTGAAAATTTGAATTCTTATGGTCTTAAAACCTTCGACATTACTAGTGAAATAAGGGATTATCTAAATAATAAGTTAATAAAAAACTAATATCGCTGTTGAAATATCCCCAAGGAATAGATCAGATACACTCTTCCAATCCAAGAAGCCCCCCAAATGATCTTCACCATTGGGGGATATTTTTATCTCTCCCTCTACCAGTTATTCCCCACCCCCGACACTGTAAATCCCACCGAAGTATTCAGGAACTTTCCAGAAGGCGTACCAGTCACCGTATTATTATTGAACACGGACGTCCCGGTGGCGGAGCCTTGGACGTACACGCCGTAAGTCCCGGCGTTGATAATGTTATTCGAAGCATAAGTCACCGAGATCCCCGGTGCCGGTTCTTCAATGAAAATCCCGGAGTAGGTGCTGTCCTGGATCGTGTTACCGGATACGGTGATGCTGAGGTTCTGGGCTTTGCCGTTGTTGTTCAGCCAGTAGGCCCAGACGGCGCCGATCTGGTAGCCGTAGTCGCGGTGGGCGGAGCCTGTGCGCAGCAGCATATTGTTCTGGATGGTCAGGGTCCCGGTCATGGACGGAGGATTGAAGTTGGTACCGAAGGCAATCCCCGCGCCTGTCCGTACGGTATCTGTGAGCAGGTTGCCGATGACTTTGTTGTCCTTGCCGCCGTAAATGGCGATGTTGTTCGCCAGGGTTGGTAGCTGGACGGTATTGTAGCTGAAGGTATTGTTGGTATCCAGATAAGTATCGGACCACATAGCCATGCCGTCGTCTCCGGTGTTGCGGATGGAGTTATTCGTGACGGTGGAATTGGATGTGCCATAATGGAGGTTGATGCCGTCCGCCCAGACGTTTCTGACTCTGGAGTCCGAGATGGTGACGTTATTCGTCTGGTTGGTGAACCAGAAGCCTACTTTGCCGTGCTCGGTCCACAGGTTGTTCATGGTGGAGTTTGTGCCGTTGCCTTCTACTCCAGATACGCCGTTGTAGTCGTCGCGGATCAGGTCATTGGCGCTGATTTTGAAGTCGGACAGGGTGACGTTGCCGCCTCTCAGATAGAAGCCCGCATAGTTGCCGGACAGGGTGGAATACCAGACTCCCGCACCTTTTACAGATATGCCACTATCCAGGTAGAGTCTTGTGCCTGTGCTGTTGTAGCCCGCGCCTTTGGTCCCCGTGTTCAGGGTGAAGGTTCCTGACGGAATCCATACGCCTGCGTAGGTGCCGCCGGAGTTTTTGACAGCGTTGATCGCGTTGTTGAAGGCTGTGGTATCGTCCACACCATCGTTCGCTACTGCACCGTAATTCGTGATGGACACGTAGTTCGCAGGCTTGGTTAATGCCGCAGGGATCGCTTCCGTTTCCATTAAATCCACGGTTACGCTCGCGGTGGAGCTAAAGTTCAGGTTGGATGCGTTTCTTTGCAGCTTGATGACGGTTCCGGCCGGATAGGACTTATCCAGAACAACGGAAACCTCGTCATACATATGCGCCGGTGTGGTGGAGGCCGCATTCGGGTTGTTGGACCAGCGGATCTCTCCGCCTTCTGTCCCCCATTCCCCATAGTTCCAGCTGTATTTGGAGGTCAGATTAATATCTTTGAAAAGCGTTCCGCCGATATACATGCTGATCGCCGAATCGATCCCCGTTCCGGCGGCGTTGTCCGGGATGGAGTATCTTACAGTTACGCCTTGGGCAGCTTTGGCGAGAGTGATCTGCACATATTGCCCTGCGGACGTAAGCTTCACCGCTTTGCGGCCCGAAGCTTCGGAAGCAAGGCTGCCGGCTGTTGTGGAAACGCCGATGAGCGCTCCGGTGTAGGCTGCATTTTCGGCTTCATAGGTGTCATAGGGCATAGTAGCCCCATAAGTGCCCGGGGACGGTGTCGGCGTTGGAACTGGCGTAGCGGTCGGGCTTGGCGTCGGAGTAGCGGTTGGAGCTGCAGTTGGCGTTGCCGTTGCCTCTGGAGTAGCCGTAGGCGTAACTGCGCCAGATCCATACACTTCAAGCTCAGCCACCTGGCCTGCAGTTGCACCGGTATTGGCTGTAATGTTCACTCTTACATATCTTGCAGAAGCCGCTGTAAAAGAAACCGCAACCGTATTATTCGAAGCCGGATTAAACGTGTAGGTCTGCGAGGCAGACAGAGTACTGTAAGCCGTATTGTTCGTGCTGCCCAGAATCGAGAGCGTCTGCGTCCGGGTTCCCCAGCCCGCCGGAAGCTTCAGAACCACGGTTCCCGCATTTTGAGCGCTGCCCAGATCTACCGTCAATGTAGTAAGGTAAGCATTCGCCGCCCCCTCGTAATAGGTTGCAGCATTCCCGTCCACCGCATTGGCCGCAGGGAAGCCGGGGAATGTATGGTTTGCGGTGACACTTTTATTCAAGGCCAGATTTGTTCCGAGGGAAGCATCCAATACGATGTTGTCCAGATTCACATTGCCGGTGTCGGTTGTATCGAACTTGTACGTGATCGTGTTGCTGCCGGAATTCAACGTCACATTCTCTGTTTCCGTAGCCCAGGTGCTCCAGTCGGACGTCGCCGGGAGAGAGATCTGCTTCAGCTTGGTGTTGTTGATGTACAGGCTTAAGGTCTGCGCCCCGCCCGAACCGTTCGCGTATCTCAGGACAGCCGTATAGGCGCCGGTCGCGGAAGCGCTTACGTTAAATTTCACAGAAGCATTACCTTTGTTAGCATCCGTATACCCGCCTACAAAACCTGTCCCCGTATACCCCGTATGGTCAGTTGCCGTAACGGCACCCCCTGCAAGGGTTGCGGATTCCGCTTCATAGGTCTGCGCCGCTGCGGAGACTGCATGAATTCCCAGGGGAAATTGCAGCACCAGCAAAGATAGAACCAGTACGTACGCCAGGAGCTTGCTGCTCCTTAATTTTTTCAACATGTGATTACCTCCATTGTGTTCTATATTCCACCTCCCGGGTCCTGCTCTCTGGTGTACGCTCCTTTCGGCAAAATAAGGCAGGTGTGCGGAGGGCTGCTCCGTACCTTGATTGTAGAAATTCCTCCGCTCTGCCTGCTACTCCGCTAGTGACTTATATAGCCAGGATTGTGACCTTGATGGGGGCCGATTGTATAAAAAGAGGCCAAGCAATGGCTATTAGTGCCTGCTTGGCCTATCGAGGATTTATATAAGTTGAACTTGAAATCTTCAGCGTGTATCCCCCATTACCATGAGACCTGAGAGCAGTCGAGTGTTTTTGAAGGATCTCACTTTCTGTGTGATTGCACTTTGTGCAATAGAAAGCTGAGATTTTTGCGGCGAATCGCATTCTGCTGTATTTCGTGCAGTAGATTTCTTGATTTGGGGTCAAAAGCGCCTTTTTTGCCCGATTCTGCTGTACAGAGTGCAACAGATTCAATTCTCATGCTGATTTAAGGATTTTCTATTGTACAAAGTGCAATTGAATACCGGCCAGCCCAGTCTGAGCCTTAATAATTCTCGCCGCGATAATAACGCTCAAGCTTGTGCTCCAAGTGAATGAGTTGGGCTTTTTTCTTGTCGATATCGTCCAAAAGGGCTTGCTTCTGGTCCTGTATGAGCTTAATCCTCTCCGGCAAGGTAGACGTTCCGGTTTTGACCATGTCGTAGTACTTTTTGATCTCCTCTACACTCATTCCGGTTTCACGCAGACATTTCAGAAATAACAGCCAACTAATCTCCTGGTCGGTATACAGCCGATTATTTTGTTCATTGCGGACCACAGGCTCCAGAAGACCTTTTCGTTCATAAAAGCGAATGGCCCCTATGTTGAGCCCTACTTTTGCGGCGACTTGTCCTATCGTAAAAATGGTTATCACTTCCTGACATTTAGTGTTGACCTACACTTAGTGTAGCATAGTAAGCTACGAATTGTTGATAGATACTATTCCACAGAAAGAAGGATAACGATGAGCAAACTCGCTTTTGTAACAGGTGCCAACAAAGGGATTGGCTTGGAAATTGCAAGACAGCTTGGTGAAGCCGGATGGAAGGTATTGCTGGGCGCACGCAGCATCGAACGTGGGGAAGCCGCAGCTTCTGAATTAGTAAGCCAAGGGTTGGACGTGGAGTTCCTGCCTATTGATATGACGAATCTGGAGAGTATTGAAAAGGCAGCCGATACCATTCAGCGCAGCTACTCTGATGTCACACTTCTAATTAACAATGCCGGCATGCCGGGGGCTTTTTCCAGCTCATTCAGCAATACAGAGGAGGAGCATCTGCGGGACGCTTTTGAAGTGAATTTCTTCGGGACCTTCCGCTTGAACAAGCGTCTCTTTCCATTAATTACGAAGAATGAAGGAACGATTGTCAACGTCTCCACCGATATGGCGTCACTTCACTTCATGAACCATGCGGAATATGCGCTAAACGCGTTCGACTACAACTCCTCCAAAACGGCAAACAATGCGATGACAGTTGCTATGGCCATAGAATTAAAAAACAGCAAAGCCCAGGTATTCGCAGTAACTCCCGGGTTTACGAAGACGGATCTGAACGGCAATGCGGAAGGCGGTCAATCCAAAGAAGCCGGGGCGGCCATTATTGTGGGCTACGCCACGGATGGCAAACGTCACAACGGAGAATTCCTCGATCTGAACGGGGTTTATGCCTGGTAATTTCATAGGTTGCCAAAAAACCGGGAAAGCAGAGGCTTTCCCGGTTTTTTACTGCTGCGCCAGCTTTTATTCCGTAAATTGCCGATTGCCGCATTCTCCTCATACCTACTCCTGATCCACCGGCCGCTGTATCCCGTCCTCATAGAAATCGAACACGAGCTGCTGCTGCGTGCCTTTTACGGCATAGAATACATCTGCCAGCGTCTTCCCCTTCTGCTTCTTCTCCAATTCCTTCTCCAGCCACTCCCGGGTCAGGCCGTTCTGCTTGAGATTGTCCTCCACCAGCTTGCCATCCATAATCAGCTCCACGGGAAAAGCCTGCGCATGCAGAAGAAGCCCCAGATCCTGTTTGGTGACGGACTGGTACGCTTCCTTCTTCATCACAGAGACCTGTCCGTTGTCCTCAAGCACCGCATATTCAACCTCTTCGATATTAAAAATCTCCTTCTCCCTCAGCGCCTGATCCAAAGAGTCCAGCGTATAGCGGATTTTCCGCATGTTGTGTTCCATGATTTTGCCGTTCTCGATCAGGACTGTGGGAGAACCGGAAATCCAGCTGCGCAGGCGGCGGCTTTTGAGGGCAATGAAGGAGAGCAGGAACGAGGTAGCAGTGATGACGACAATCGACAGGACAAGATAGGTTGATTTCAGACTGACATTGAACGCCAGATTCGCCGCCAGGGAGCCGAGTGTAATACTGATCACGAAATCATTGGACGTCATATTGGAAAGGGTCTGCTTGCCCAGTATTCTAGGGATTAGCAGCAGCATGCCCACCGATAGAACGGTTCTCATCAGAATCTCTGCATAGTTCATTTTCCAGCCTCCTCCCCCCATTATTTCCAAACGGGTTCAAAAGAAACAGCGGCATCTGGGAATCCGTGGAGAGGAATCTGATGAGAGGATTTACAGGGCAGTTGACAAGGACGGATTACACATGTAATATTTGATTCGTGATTACAATTGTAATCAAATAAGCGAGGAGGGTTAGTATGAGCAATGTCCCCCGGATATCCGATGCGGAATGGGAGGTAATGAAGATTCTATGGACTCACAGTCCGCGTACGGCAAATGAAATCATCGAGGCTTTGGAGCAGCACACGGATTGGAAACCGAAGACCATAAGAACGCTTATCACGCGGCTGGTCCAGAAACAGGCTGTTTCCTATTCGCAAGAAAACCGGGTGTATTCCTATTTCCCGCTGGTTACTGAAGACGAATGTGTGAAGTCGGAAACCGATTCCTTTCTCAAAAGAATCTATGGCGGTGCCTTTAAGCCGCTGCTGGTCAACTTTTTGAAGGAGGAGCAGCTGTCCGCAGAAGAGATTAAAGAGCTGAAAAATATCCTCGACAGCAAAACCAAATAATATTTAAGGGAAGGATGTATGTGAACCGAATCAGCGAAGCGCTTATGGCTCTTTTTCATCAAGTGTGGGCTGCATCCGCCATGGCCATTGTACTGGTGCTCTTGATTGTAGTACTGCAGGGTGTGCTTAAGCATCATTTGAAGCCGCGCTGGCATTATCTGATGTGGCTGTTCGTCATTGTACGGCTCATTATGCCCTGGGGGCCGGAGAGCGAATTCAGCATTTATAATTGGATCGGCAATACAGGCTCCGTGTCTTCTGCCGTGCAGCCGAATTTGGCCGAATCACAGCCCACGGCTGAAGTACATGATACTCTCGCTCAATTCATCTATTCGTATTTATGGATGGTATGGCTGGCAGGAGCAGGGTTGCTGGGCGCCTATTCACTCACAGTCAACTTAAGGTTCGCCCGTAAGACCAGGAATGAAATTTCGGTGGTTACCGATGCAAGGCTGCTGCGGATTTTTAACGAATGCAAGCAAATGATGTCCACCGGAAAATCGATCATCCTTGTGGAGTCCCCAAGTGCAGCCACACCATCCCTGTTCGGGTTCTTGAATCCGCGGCTCATCTTGCCCCAGGGGATCGCACAGAAGCTGAATGACGCTGAGCTGCGCCATGTCTTCCTTCATGAATGGGCCCATAGAAGACGAAATGACATCTGGGTTAACAGCTGCATGCATGTGTTATTGATTGTCCATTGGTTCAATCCGTTCCTCTGGTATGCAGCCGGCCGGATGCGGGAGGACCAGGAGCTCGCAAGTGATGCGCTTGCACTCAGCTGCCTTGCACCTGATCAGCGCCTGAGCTATGGACATACCTTGATTAAGCTGCTGGAGAATTGCTCCCAACCCCTTCAGATTGCGGGAAATGTCAATCTTGCCGGCAGTAAAAAACAATTGCAGAGGAGAATTCAAATGATCGCCCGATTTAAATCAAACTCTTACCGCTGGTCAGTCCTTGGGATCGCAACGCTGATATTCATAAGCGGGTGCGCCTTGACGAATCCCAAGGACAGCAAATCCGCTTCACAAGCTCCCGATTATACACTATCGGAAAAGCAGTCCGCTACAGCCCCGCCCGCACAATCCAGTCCAAACGCAACGGCACTTCCATCAAGTAAAGCTGATACGCCCAGCAGCGTTTCTGGTGATGTTTCTGCAAAACCTTCTGATGGCAAACAATCTCAGGTAAATGCACCAGCGGCCCCTGCTGAGGCAGCTCCCAAGCCTGTGCCCGCATCGGCGAATCCGGCGGAACGCCCCCGTGCCGCAGCTCCCGCAACGGCAGCGCCGCCGGGACAAGCTGCTCGCACGGAAAGCTCAAGCATTGCTGTCTCCGGGGAGACTGCGCCGAGACTAACTGCTCGCACAGAAAGCTCAAGCTCCGCTGTCTCCGGGGAGCCTGTGCCGAGACCAGCTGCCCGCACGGAAAGCTCAAGCTCCGCTGTCTCTGAAGAGGCCGCACAGAGACAAGCGCGCATGGAAAGCTCAAGCTCCGCTGTCTCCGAACAAGCCGCGCTGAGACAAGCTGCACCCGTGCCACAACCAAGTGCTGCGGCCAAAACACATTAATTCCCGTTCACTGGTACTGGTACTATAAGACAACTCTTCCTGCCCTAGACCGACAAAGAGCCGCGGAATGATGCCTATCGTAGACATCATTCCGTGGCTCCTGTGCGATTGGAGTATTACTATCTGTGCTATTTTTAACAGGCCGCTTCTGGTTATTGAACCGACTGCAAATGCTCTTCGAGACGATCCCAAGTTTCGGTAATGCCTTGCTCCATGCCCATATCCAGCACTGTTTTGAGCGCTTCGGCGGAGTCGTATTTCGACCGGCTTACCAGCTTGGTTTTACCATCCTGATCTTCGAACAGCATCGTGACCAGCGTAGACGGCATGCCTTCGGCTTCGTTGCCTTCCGCATCCGAGAAGTAATCGGTGTAGACGATTTTCTCCCCGTCAATGATTTCATGGTAGACGCCTTTGCCCCAGGACTCCATTCCGAAGAAATCCCCCTGCTTCTCATCCACACACTTCATACAGTAATGCCAAACGCCGCCCGGTCGAAAATCAACACTGCAGACGGGAACCGTCCAGCCGCGGGGGCCCCACCACTGCTTCAAATGCTCCGCTTCGGAGAATACTTTGAATACAAGCTCGCGCGGTGCATCGAATACACGCTCAAGAACCAGTTCTTGGCCTTCTACTCTGGAAATCATTTTGGACATTTTTAAATTCCCTCCTGTAAGTAACGTTCATTGTCGTTCATTGTCTTTGGATTGCAATTGCCGAAGGTAATCATCCAGATTGTCGAAGCGTTCATTCCAAATCCTCCGGTAGGCCTCCAGCCATGCATCCAGTGCCTGAAGCGGCTCCGTCCGCAGCCTGTAGTTCCGCCGGTTAGCTGCCGCCTCTACCTCAACCAGTCCGGCCTCCAACAGGACGCGCAAATGCTTCGATGCCTGAGGCTGACGGAGTCCCAGACGCTCGGCAATATCGCCTACACTCATAGGGCCATCCTTCAGAATCTCCACGATCCGCAAGCGGGTGGGCTCAGCAAGTGCGCTAAATGTTGTTGTGTCCATCATTCTGATTTTCCTTTTGTGAAGCATTTATTATTGTTTGGGTACATTTACAATATACCCTATAAGGAATATTCCCGTCAAGGAATATTATAAAATTATTTCTCCAGTCCTCCTTGACCCCGGCCCGGCAAGCCATAGTGGAAAAAGTGAACTTAAATCCGCCCCATTCCGCTTCCCCTTCAGTATTAGTTGGAAAAAGGACACCTAAACCGACCGATTCCCACTCTTACAAGGGAATCCGCTCAAATTAACTCTACTTTCTCCCACTAATCTTTCTGCAGCAAGGTTTTATGTCCATTTAGTTGTACTAATTCCACTTCACTAGTATGGATCTGGTGATGACGCCAAAGGAGACTTATAATAACAGAAACAATACAAACCTGTTCATAGAGAGAGGAAAGGACTGCATGCTCATCCTCCAAATCATTACGTGGGTTCTTGCGCTCGCCGTTCTCCTGTCTGTAATGTGGATCGTTGTGGACACCTGGAGGAACGGGATCTCACCGATGCCTACCTCCAAGGCTGTACGACTGGCGGTTGCCGGAGAGGTGAACCGGGTTCCCGGCTACAGCACCATTATAGAAGCGGGGTCCGGCTGGGGTACACTGGGGCTGGATATCGTCCGGTATTGTCCGGGCAAAAGACTGACCGGCATTGAGAATTCAAGCCTTCCTTTATGGGGCTCACAGCTCCTGGCGCTGATTGCCGCGCTGCTCCCGCATTCAGGGAGCGGCCAGGAACCGCTTCAGGGCCGGGTCCGCTTCACCCGGGGCGATATCTACCACAGCTCATACGCAGATGCCGATATGGTCCTCTGCTATTTGTTCCCCGCCGCCATGGAGCGGCTGGCGGTTAAGTTCAGGCAGGAGCTGCCGCCCGGGGCGGTGGTGATCAGCATTTTCTTCGCCCTGCCGGGCATGCGGCCGGTCCGCACCGTCACCTGCAGAGATGCACTGCGGACCAAGGTGTATGTGTACTCTTTTTAAGTTGAACAGACCGCTGTTATCCCATCTTTTTATTTTTCCCATCTTATTATTTTTCCCAGCCAAGGAGGATTCACATGATTGACCAATCCATTACCGAAGGCGTCATCCGCACCCGCACCAAACTGCGCAAGGATCTGCTGATCTCTATCTTCGATGAATTCGACGGCAGCATTATGGGGCTTAGCCCGGAGAAACGGGCAGAGAAATATCTGAAAATGTCGCAGAGCGCTTTTTCCTTTTACCGGGGCAGCGCGTACTTATTCTATTTCGATACGACCCGCCAGTATTTCCCTTACCACACCGCAGAGGACCGGCCTACCTGGATTCAGGGAGACCTGCACTTCGAGAACTTCGGGGCAGTCCGAAGCAGCGACGGGGATATCGTCTATGACGTCAATGATTTTGATGAGGGGTATGTAGGCTCTTATCTCTACGATCTCCTGCGCATGGCGGGCAGCATCGCCCTTGTGGGCAGACAGCTCGGGTACGGTGAAGCTGAACAGCTAAGCTGTATTGAGAGCTTCGTGCAGGCATACGGCAGACAGATCCGCCGGTTCGCACAGGGCAAGGACAACCCCGCCACTTATGTGATGGATGAGGGAATGGCCAAAGGCCCGGTAAAAAAGCTGCTCCGCAAGCTGGAGAAACGCAGACAGGCGCATTTTCTGGAAAAGGTCACAGCCCAAATGCAAACCGGCCGGGTGTTTCTGGAGAATTCTGAGCTGACGGTCCCCGGGCAAGCCGAACAGACCCTCCTGGAGAGCGCCTGGGCATTCTATATGCAGACCATTACTTCCCGCAACCTGGGCGAGGATCACTACCGGATGAAGGATATTGCCGTCAAACATGGTTCAGGTACCGCCTCCATTGGGCTGGACCGTTATTATATCCTCATTGAGGGTGGACATGAGCAGGAGGATACAGACGATACTGTTCTTGAGGTAAAAGAGGTTCGGGTGCCGGTTCCAGCCTATTTCATGCCGTATTCCGAATCCTTCTGGCAGTATTTCGGGCATCAGGGGAAGCGCGTAACAGCGACACAGCAGGCCATGCACCACGAAGCTGATCCGTATCTGGGCTTTCTTACGCTGGAGGGAAGACACTTTTATGTAAGAGAACGTTCCCCTTATAAAAAAAGACTGAAGCTGAAGGATATCGAAACGCCAGAGGACATGAACCGGGTGCTTGATGTAATGGGCTGCCTGACCGCCAAAATGCATGCCCGGGCCGATGCCGATGTAGACCAGGGAATTCTTCCTTATCACAGCGAGGAGGAAATTTCCAAGGCCATGGGGCAGGACCCGGATGCTTTTGCCCGTTATCTCTCCCGGTGGGCTTACGGGTATGCCAATCAGGTGGAGAAGGACTACGGGATGTTCACGGAGTGGGTCAAAGAACGGTTTGGTGCCGCCGCTGTGAGATAATCAGTCCAGCCCGGCGCGGGAGAACAGGTCGCGGATCAGCGCCTCATCCCCGCAAGCTTTTTTGAACCCGGCGGCAAAGCTAAGGATAGATTCCCTATTGCCGGAGTATGCACAGAACATATCGGCTTCCGGGTCAAAATGTACAGTGTCCGCCAGCTCCGGCATGTGCTCCTCCAGATAAACCGCCGCCAGGGAAGCCCAGTCGTAGCCGTTGCCTTCGAAGCCCTCGTCTGCCCGGGTGCCGAACAGATCCGCCAAGTAAGTCCCCACGTTCAGAATGACGGACATGCCGCCGTTCTCCTGCTCCACCAGGATGAACGGGGCTACACTTCCGGCTGCGGATACGGCTGTGTTTTGCAGCTTGTAGAGCAGGTCTGCTTTGGCCTCATCCGTGAAGGCAAGCACGCCACCGCGTTCTACAATCCTTCCCTCCCGGATGCGGTCGTCCAGCCAATCGGAGATGAACGCAGGCGCGTAGCCGCCGGTTCCGAATTCGCCTCCGAACGCGATCATTTTGGAATAGACCTCCAGGTATTCGGCCCGGTTTGTTTTCGGGTACGACTTGGTGTACAGCCAGAACTGCACATCGTACATCAGGGTGGACCGCTCATCGGCATGAAGAGAAAAATGCCCTTTGTCTTCTACAATCTCCGTGCAGACCGTACGGATTACTGCCTCTATATCCTCTATCTCCGTAATATTGCCGCATAGCTCCGCAAGCAGAGGAGAAAAGGCTCCATGAGCCACCTTTCGCAGATCCTCCTCCTTGTCCTCCTCAGACGTGTCGAAGACCTCCTCATTCACCAGCCCGCGTACAAAGCTCTCGAAGTCTTTGGCGAGAAAGGTAATCTCGTAATCCGCTTCCTGATCCACGTGGATCACTGCCGGTTCGCCGTCCCTGCCGCAGGTCCGGTAATCCAGCATAATCACATCATGGCCTGCGGACGGGCAGTCCCCGAACACCACGCCAATATCGGGATAACCCCACTCTTCAATCATGAAGCGGCTGCCTAATTCTCCGCACAGAGAATAGGTCTTCTCCCGGCCAATGCCCATAATGCCGGTTATCGCCACATGATCCTCCGCCCAGGAGGTGGCTTCCTCTGTAGGGAAACAGGTATTCCGGGGAATCCCCCCGTTCTGCCGCTTCATCATCTCGATATAAAAAGCCGGCAGCTTATATCCCAGCTCCTGCTCCACAGAAGCAATCAGCCCGTCCGTAGGCGGCTCGGATACATACGATTTCAGCGCGTACTCGCTGTCTTCCCAGAAGTCCGCGAACTCCTGCGGATCATAGCGGCCCCCGCCTGAATGCCCGCCAACGCTGGCCTGTGCAGCCGCAAAACGCTGCTGCTCCCGCGCCTCCCGCTCTGCCGCACTGCGGCTCCAGCCAAGCAGCTGAAGAACCGCCTCATCTCCAGGCTCCAGCTGATCGGCAAGCCCGAATTCGCGGGCCGCTTGATCGTATTGCTTCAGATAGTAATAGGCATACCCCACCCGGTAGTGCCAGATCGGGTCCTTCTCTCCTTGCTCCGCAACGCTCATCAGCTGCTCCAGCGCTTCATCGTAGCGGTCCAGATTGTTCAGCGCCCTGCCCAGTTGGCCAATCAGCACATAATCTCTGTCCGGTTCAGGAATGTCCATGATGCGTTCTACGATTTGGGCATATTCATCTTCTTCATGCCACTTCGCCAACTGCTCCAGCAAATTCTTTTCCACTATGTATATACCTCCTCAAGCATTTACACTTCATTCCCCTTTAAGGACTGGGGTTAAACATCTCTTACACAATGCCCTATCTTAATCGATAAGATTTACATTCGCTTCTTCAAGCGAAGGAATTAGAAGCTTATGATCGATAGGCGAGGACATCACGATTAGAATCGTATAGTTCCCGTATTTGTCACACTGGTTTCCGAACTCCTCAAGGCCCTGTGTGGAGTCGGACATAACCTTTAACAGATAATTGTGTTCTCCGCTGATGCGGTAGCATTCGACGACATCGGGATGGTTACGGCAGAAGTCAAGGAAGGCATGGCACTCTCTGGAGTGGAACAGAATGTAGGCAGCGGCCTGTTTTCCGATTTTTTCAGGCGCAATAATCGTCCGGTACTCCTTGATCACCCCTTTTTCCTCCATACGCTTAACTCTTTCCGTTACGGCGGGCTGAGACAGTCCGACACATTTTCCCAGTTCCGTCATGGAGATTCTTGCCTGACTCTGAAGATGGAACAGGATTTGTTTATCAATAGGGTCCATATTTGGCCACTCCTTTAATTTTAAGATCAACGGTTTAAAATACCTTGCTTTTAAATGTATTAAGTGGATTTTATCTTTATTGGCTTATGTAATCAACTTAACTTATTTTATATAATGCACTTACAATAGTAAAGCGTAATTACTGCTTTAACTATAGCGAAAGGATGACTGAGAATGCAGTATTCAAATATCATTAACCCGGAACTCCTCCCGGAACGTATCGACACCGTAATAGAACAGACGTTAACCGGCAAGCGCCTGGCGGGGGCTGTCATTAAGGTAGCGTTAGATGGAGAACTTATATACAGCCGCGCTGCCGGCTTTGCGGACCGCGAGCTGAATCAGCCCATGCGGGAGGATGCCCTATTCCGGCTTGCATCGGTTTCCAAACCCATTACCTCTACCACTGCTCTCGTACTTGTGGCGCAAGGACGCCTGAAACTGGATGACCGCGTGGACCGATGGCTGCCGGAGTTTCAGCCACATCTGGAGAATGGTGAGCCCGCGGCCATGACAGTCCGTCACTTAATGACGCACACCGCTGGTCTAACCTACCGCTTCTTTCAGGAAAAGGGCGGTTCCTATGAGCAGGCTGGTGTATCCGACGGCATGGATCAGCCCGGCATCACGCTTGAAGAGAACCTTAAGCGTATCGCCTCTGTCCCGCTTCTCTATACACCAGGTACCCAGTGGAGATATTCTATTGCAACAGATGTGCTGGGGGCCGTGATTGAAAGAGTCACCGGGAGCCCACTCAGCGAGGCCATCCACTCACTCGTGACCCAGCCGCTCGGCATGACCGACACCAGCTTCGTTGCAGTAGACCCGCAGCGGCTGACCACGGCTTATGCCGACGACGTTCCGGGGCTGCGGCCTTTGCATAATCCAGACAGCCTTGCCTTTGTAGAAGGCACGGCAGGCTTCCGGCTTGCCCCCGGCCGGGCGCTTGACAGCACCGCCTATCCTTCCGGGGGAGCCGGCATGGTCGGCAGCGCCGGAGACTTTCTGCAGCTGCTGGAAACCTTGCGCAAGGGCGGAGCGCCTGTGCTGCCGGAAGCCCTGGTTCGCGAGATGACCACCAATCAGATTGGTGATCTGCACATGCCCTTCTGGCCAGGGCGGGGCTTTGGCCTGGGGATTACGGTACTTAAAGACCCTGTTGCCGCAGACACTGCGGAATCGCCCGGCACATGGCGCATGGGTGGCACGTATGGTCATTCGTGGTTCGTCGATCCGAAGCAGCGGCTAAGCGTGGCAGCCTTCACCAATACCGCACTGGAGGGGATGTCAGGTCCGTTTACGGTTGACCTTTGCAATGCCGTCTACGGCAGATTGGGCAAATCATGAAGGGCACAAGAGAGGGGTTCGTAATGAGCAGCAGCGCAGCTTCTTCTTCACAACAAATCTCCAGCGCTCCTGCTTCCGGGAGCCTTCCCTGGGCCGGATTGCTTGCCTTGGCTATGACGGGATTCATCTGTATCCTTACCGAAACCATTCCCGCAGGACTATTGCTCCAGATCAGTAAGGGGCTTGGAGTGACGGAGGCCATGGCGGGTCAGCTCGTTACCCTGTACGCCCTTGGCTCGCTGCTCGCTGCAATTCCTCTGACTACTGCAACACGCGGATGGAGACGGCGGCCCCTGCTGCTGATATGCATTCTTGGGTTTCTCGTATTCAATACCGTCACCGCGTTCTCTTCGAGCTACACTCTCACGCTTGTCGCCCGCTTCGTAGCTGGTGTATCCGCGGGTGTCCTATGGGGAATGATTGCAGGCTATGCCCGGCGCATGGTGCCGGAGCAGTTGAAGGGGCGGGCTATGGCCGTCGCAATGGTGGGAACGCCGCTTGCTCTGGCGGTCGGTGTGCCTGCCGGAACCTTGCTCGGTGACCTTGTTGGCTGGCGCAATGTCTTCGGAATTCTGTCGCTGCTTGCTCTGCTGCTGACCGGTTGGGTGCTCTGGAAGCTGCCGGACTATCCGGGTGAGGCCGCAGGCAAGCGGCTTCCCCTCCATAAGGTCTTCACTGTTCCGGGAGTACGGCCGATATTGTTTGTTGTGCTGGCCTGGATACTGGCCCACAATATTCTGTATACCTATATTGCACCGTACCTTACTCAGGCCGGGCTTGCCGGGCGCGTGGACCTGGTGCTTCTTATCTTCGGTGTTACAGCGCTCCTTGGCATCTGGTTGACGGGGGTCTGGATCGACCGTCACTTGAGACTGCTGGTTCTGATCAGCATCGCTGCATTCGCCTTGGCATCTATCCTGCTGGGCATAGGCAGCAGCCAGCCTCTCATAATCTATCTGGTGGCTGCCGTGTGGGGCTTAACGTTCGGAGGAGCAGCGACGCTGCTGCAAACTGCAATTGCCGGAGCTGGCGGGGAGAGCGCAGATGTCGCACAATCGATGCTTGTAACCGCATGGAATCTGGCCATCAGCGGTGGCGGTGTGATCGGAGGCATTCTTCTCGACACAACGGGTGTCGGTTCGTTCCCGTGGGCATTGTTTGTCCTGCTGGCCCTTGCGTTCTGGGTCGCCTGGCGCAGCAGAGCACACGGATTTCCTTCCGGAAGGTGAACAATAACCAGCAAAGGGGCGTCCCGCGATTGATGGGGCAGCCCCTTGTTGCTTCTCCACAATTTATTCCTCTTCCTCGTCAGCGTCCGTATCTGCCGGAGCTTCGGCTGCCTCCTTGCGGCTCCATTCCAGGAACTGAATGGTATCTTCATCTTCGGGGTCCAGCTTGTGTGCAATTTCAAATTCCCGGATGGCATCCTGAAGCTGATCCAGATAATAGTGGGCGTACCCCACACGGAAATGCCACAGCGGGTCCTTCCTGCCCTGTTCGGCTGTCTTCATGAACCACTTCAGCGCTTGTTTGTACTGTCCGAGATTATTCAGTGCCCTCCCCAAATGGGTAGCCAGCTCATCATCAATCAATATCGTCGGCGTTTCTTTGATCCGGTCTACGATTTCCTGATATTTGTCCTCCTCATGCCACTTATTTAACTGTGCGATAAGTTCTTGTCTCATTACTTCTGCCTCCCGGTTGGTTTACCTGAAAATTCTCTGCTTAAGAAATACTTTACCATTATTGGACGGGTGTCTGCCACAGAGTGCTCAGGTAGGGATGGTAATCAGGAAGGTTGTGCCTTTACCTTTTTCACTTTCCACTTCTATAACCCCTTTAACCTTATTGATAGCGCTGTACGCCATCAGCATGCCGAGGCCTGTCCCTTCTTCTTTGGTGGAGTAATACGGCTTGCCGAGGCGTGAGATTTCTTCCTTGGTCATGCCAATCCCGGTGTCCTGGATACTGATGAGAATGTTTTGCTTTTTTTCAGAGATATCAATGGTGAGGGTGCCCCCGTCCTTTTCCTTCATCGCTTCAATCCCGTTTTTGTAGAGATTAATCAGGCATTGCTGGATCTGGTTTTTGTCATAGCTTTTATTCAGAGTGTTGTTGAAATTAAATATTACATCTACTTTGTGAATGGTCGCGTAAGGCATAATGATGTTCTTGGTATACTCTGCTTCCGCTTTCATATTGGAATACACCATATTGTCGGATTGCGGCTTGGCAAAAGAGAGATAGTCGCTGACGATCTTCTCCGCACGGTTCAGTTCCAGCAAGGATAATTCGACGTATCCCTTTTCATCCGGTGTAATCGTAGTGGATTTATTTAGCAGTTGCAGAAAACCGCTGGTTACCGTAAGCGGATTCCTGATTTCGTGAGACACACTGGCTGCCAGCTCACTGACAACATTGAGGCGTTCAGACTGCAGAATCCGGTCACGGTTCTTAATATTGGTAATGATCTGCTCAATAAGAATCATGATGATGCTCATAACGCCAGCATGCGTCGACAAGGCATAGACAGTGAGCATCCAGAATTGCCGGTCCACTTCCCCTGTCATCAGCCCCAGGATAATCAGGTATATTCCCATGGTTAAGGTAGCAATTACGGTTGCCCACAGGATGCGGCGGTTGGAAGACAGCTTGATGAAGCGTTTGCTGAGAGATGGCACCAGCAGCAGCACCGCCGTGGAGAACAGGAACGAGGGAAGGGTTCCCGCTCCCCCTACATAGAACCGGTAAATATTCATAATCACATATAACGGAAGCACGTTCCAGTAGCCGCCAAAAAGAGCCACAAGAATAAACGGAATATACCGGAGATCATAAATATAACCCATCTCCAGCTTAATCGGCTTCGCAATGCACAGAACCATGGTCACAGCCGTCATGGCAACCAGGAGCTTATTGTTGTACGGGTACGCTCTATTTTCAAAGAAAATCACTACAATTAAGACCGGGAACAACAAAAACAGGAAATTTAAAAGTAAGGTTTCAAACAAAGGATAACTTCCTCCCAGCTTGTCTGGCTAGTACGCTTATTCCTATTATAAGGAAAGTTCAGGCAATCCCCTATAACTATTTTCTTGTAATTCTTCTGCTGCTACATAATTGATTATATACAGAAAAAGCCAAAAGATGGACAAATTTTTTAAAGCTGTTTATCTTTTGGACCCGGCGTGCGTAGAGTTTATCATGGATATCTATCCAATTAATATCTTTACTAAATTAAATATTAAATATATACTTAATAACATATAGTAAGTAACAGCTTTGAACTATTTGTTTCTAAAAAGGAGCGTTTAACGATGATAGCCCCCCTCTTTGTCGGCCACGGTTCCCCTTTGATGGCGATCCAGGATACCCCATGTACAGATTTTCTTCTTTCCTACGGTCAGCGGCTGAAGCCCAAGGCCATTGTTATCTTCACGGCCCACTGGGAAACCGGGGTGCTGACCATCTCCTCCACGGATGGTGTGTATGACATGATTTATGATTTTGGCGGCTTTCCTGCCCAGATGTATCAAATGAAGTATCCAGCCAAAGGCTCGGCCGTGCTGGCAGAATCCCTTGCTGACCGGTTCAGAGCCGCAGAAATTCCTGTTCAGCTTGATACGAAGCGGGGACTCGACCACGGGTCCTGGGTTCCTCTCCTGCGGATGTTCCCGGTCCCTGACTGCCCGGTTATTCAAATCTCTGTGAATCCCTACTTGCCGCCAGCCGAGCAGTACCGGATTGGTGAAGCGCTGCGCGGACTGGATGAAGAAGACATCCTGATTATTGGCAGCGGTGCTACTGTTCATAATTTCCGTGCCATGAATCCGGATGCTACAGCTCCTGATCCCAAGGCGGTTGCCTTTGACGATTGGCTGATTGAACATATGCGCAAGCATGATCTGAATGCTCTATTCAACTATGAAACGCTTGCGCCTTATGCCAAGCTGGCTGTACCCAGACCCGAGCACTTCATTCCACTGTATATCGCCATGGGAAGCGGCAATCCGGCCCGCATCCCCCAAGAGGTTCACCGGAGCTATGAAATGGGCTCGCTCAGCTACTTCTCAGTTTCTTTTTAACCGCTAATCAACTCTTCAGGCCGCAAGGTTAATATATACGCATACGCACACTTAAGGACCTCCAATCTCACCGGTAACGTGAATTGGAGGTCCTTTGCCATAATTTTTCGTATTTTTATCATAAAAGAGGTTTAATCTTCCCCATTATTGTTTAATTACGATAAATGTCCTATGAAAAAAGACCTACATAATTTACCTTTTATTTATCTACATAACGAAAGAGGTATACCGATGTTATACTTAGCCCCCCTGAATATAAACTGGCTGCCATTGGCTCTGTCCTTACTGGCAAGCCTGGCGGCATGCACCCTCATTGTCTTCGGAACGGTCCCCTTCCGCGTTCGTGATCAAGGCCTGCGGATCGGGTTCACACGGATGAAGGTGTTGATGATGGGGACTGCCGCCTTCAGCGCTTCCCACATTCTGGTCCCCTTGGCTCTCAATCTGCCCCTTGCTCCAGAATATTACATACTGCATCTCCTGTTCACCATAACCGGCTGCTGCGCGGCCACCTATTTTGCTGTCCGGTATTCTACTTTGCCCCGCAGCAATACAAGCCGCCACTTCGGAATCAGTCTGGTAATCGCCGGTACTATCCTGTTGTTTGATTATCTGAATATCATCTTTTTGTTCCGTGAGTTTCTGATCTGGAAGCCCGCACTCATCTTCATGGCAGCCGCTTCCGCCCTCAGCCTGTGTCTGGCCATTCTGCGTGTTTTGGTGATCTCAAACCGCAACCGCGAGCACCAGCTTCATTCCAGGGCTACAGCTCCCGGCATCTTCCTCTGTGCAGCAGGACTGCTGGTGATTCCGCTGCTCTGCGCCTTCTCGGTGCTTCCGGTGGAAGATACAGATACGGGCAGTTATCTGCATCTGATTCCCTATATCCTGACGCTGCTGATCTGCAACGGCCTGTACATCATCCCGGATGCCTACAGGGATACCCGCCAGGAGAATCAGAACCGCAGAATCATCGAGACGGAGCAGCACTATATGTCGCTTTTTGAATACAACCCGGACAGTGTGCTGGCGTTCGATGCCCAAGGTATAGTCACGGGGTTGAACCGCCAGGCTGAACTGCTCGCCAAGCAGCTCGATCAGGAACTGGTCGGACGGCATTTCTCGGATCTTTTTGAGGGAGAATACCATGCGCTGGCCCAGCATCATTACCGGCATGTTCTCCGCGGCAAATCCAGCACGATCGAGCTGCAGCTGAGAAATCCCGCTGGCGCTATGCTGACCTTCTGGCTCACCTCGCTGCCGATTGTGGTCGAAGATGTGCCGGTAGGCATTTACAGCATTATCAAGGATATTACCAAGAATAAAAAAGATCAGGAAACCATCCGCCATCTGGCCTATCACGATGAGCTGACCGGGCTCGCCAACCGCCGCTCCTTTCATAATCTGCTGCGTGAGCATACGGAGCATAGCAGCGTTCCCGCATACCCGTTCACCTTGTTTTTCATTGACCTTGACCGCTTCAAACGGATCAACGATTTGTTCGGCCATTCCTTCGGCGACAAGGTCATCCAGCAGGCAGCGGGCAAACTGAAGGGCTGTCTTCCCTCCTCCTGCAGCATCGCGCGGATGGGCGGGGATGAATTCACGGTGCTGGTTCCCCATTTGCGCTCACGGGCAGAGACGGAAGCTCTCGGCGCCAGCATCGTCCATGAGTTCGCCCATCCGTTTGAAGTGGGCAACCATTCGGTCAAGCTGTCCGCTTCCGTAGGGATCGCCCGCTTTCCGGAGGACGGACTGGATGCCGACTCCCTGGTGAAGCATGCTGATACCGCAATGTACAGCGCCAAGGAAAATGGCAGCTCCCAGTACCAGTTCTACGATGCGGAACGCGACCAGACCAGTCTGGAGCGGATTATTCTGGAGAATGATCTGGAGCAGTCGCTGGACAATGATCAGATCCGGCTGTTCTATCAGCCCAAAATCGATATCCGCAGCGGCGGAATCGTCGGCCTTGAAGCGCTGGTGCGCTGGGAGCACCCGATTCTCGGCATGATCCCTCCGCTGGAGTTCATTCCGCTGGCAGAGAAATCGGGTTTCATTATTCCGCTGGAGCAATGGGTGCTCCGGACAGCCTGTACCCAGGTAAAAACATGGGAGCGGGAGGGCCGCCAGGTTGTTCCCGTTGCTGTGAATGTCTCGCAGATTCATCTGATGAAACCGGATATTTTCCAATCGATTATGAGTACAATCCATGAGCTGGATTTCGATACCCGGCTGCTGGAGCTGGAGATCACGGAGAGTGCGATGATGCACAACGAAGAACATGTGATCAATATCCTGAATGATCTGCGGAGAGCCGGCATTTCTGTCTCTATGGACGATTTTGGGACAGGCTACAGCTCACTTAGCTATTTGCAGAGTCTACCTATCGGCTGCCTGAAAATTGACCGGACCTTTGTCCGCAAAATCACTACAGACACCGACAGCCGGGCTATTGCCGAGATGATTATCTCGATGGCCAAGCAGCTCGGGCTCACCATCGTCGCCGAAGGCGTGGAGACGGAAGAACAGGTTGCTCTGCTCAAGGAAATCCAGTGTTACAATGCCCAGGGTTTCTACTACAGCAAGCCGGTAAGCGCAGACCAGATCACAGGCATATACTTATAGCGTAACTCTCATGATTTTTGGGTAAAAGACGTACAGGAACAACTTCCCAATGAGGAGAGATACATATGGGCATTACCGGTGCGTACTATACGGAAAAAGACAATTTGCAAGAAATCCTGGCAGGCCATGTGCAGGAGTCCGCGCTGGACATCGACAAAACCTGGAGCCTGATCGCAGGCATGTTCCCGGATATTCCACTCGTTCCTGCCCAGGAACAGTATAGAGTTGACAGCGAGGTTACGGAGTACGGCGCATTCTTTTTGCCTGCGGAGAAGGTTGCCCATATCGCTGCACAGGTCCCCGGACTTAGGCAGCCTGAACGCGTGGAGGAACGTATCGATTTCGAGAAGTGGACCAGCCTTCAGGATATGGACGTGGAAGCTCTCGATGAACAGTCGCTGATACTGCTGGCTTTTCCAATGAGGGATGATGAAACCTATGAGGAGCTGGTTGAGGAGTATCTGCTGCCGCATTTGCAGTCCCTGTTCGATCTGTTCGAAAACGCGGCGCGGCAGCAGTGTGGGTTGGTATTTATTATTAAATGAAGATTATTTCCTATATTGATCTGCTAAGGGGATTTTTGTAATGTCTATTCAAGCTGTACTTTTTGACTTTGATGGAACGCTCGCCGATACGTTGCCCTTGTCGTTCAGCGCCTTCCAGGCGGTATTTCAGCAATACGATCACAGAGAAGTTACGAACGAGGAATTGGTTGCTGCAGACATTCTTGCAGGTACGGCTGCCGGAGTCCGTACTTACGGGGTCCGCTGGTTGTCCACCTACCAAAGCCTGGTCTACGAGGTTGAACCGGATGGGATATTTGAACGTGTGGCGGAGTTTCGCGGGCTGCTGGCGAAGAGCTAAAGTAGAACAAAACGGCTGCGCCCGTCCACAAAGGACAGCGTAGCCGTTTTAGATTTTAAGATTAAAGGGTTCACTAATTTACTTGAGTACCGATTGCTCCACGGATTAAGTGGAAAAAGGTTAACTAATTTCCCCGAATACCCTGTGCTCCGCAGATTAAGTGGAAAAAGGTACACTAATTCAGCTCATTTCGCTCCTGACGAGGTAATATAGCCCAATTAAGTTCCCTTTTTCCACTTAAATCTTTCGATTGTTGATTTTGGGGAGAATTAAGTTCCCTTTTTCCAACTAGCGCTTGCTCACCGTCTGCAAATCCCCGGTATTCAGGTACACTGTGCCTTTTTAATTCTTGACCAGGTATATTACTCAGGACAAAATCGCACTATCAAGGAAGTAGTATATACGGTCTGTTTTGCCTGGTCATGTAGAGTTACCAATTTCAGTTCACTTACCCCCGGAATCCCTTCAAAAACTCCACGGCCAGCCGGATGTCCGCCTCCGGATTGCTGCCGACTTCACGCTCAATCGTCAGATACCCCTTGTAGCCTATATCGTTCAGCGCTTGAAGATAACTGTTCCAGTCGACGCTCCCCGCTCCCAGCGGCACCTCGCGGAACGCCGAGCCGGTCTCTGCCATCTCCGCGATCTTCTCATGGTCCAGCTCAGGCGCTTCATAGCCATACTGGCCGTATACATCACGCGGATCGATATCCGCCAGCTTGACGCCATCCTTGGCATGGGTGTGCACAATGTAGTCTTTCAGGGTATGAACGCCCTGCACCGGATCGTCTCCGGTCACCATGACCATATTGGCCGGGTCAAAATTGACGGAAACCCCTTTTGAGCCCAGCCCAGCCAGGAACATTTTCAAATGCGTGGCAAGTTCCGGCCCGGTTTCAATCGCAAAGTAAGCATTCATCTCATGCGCGTACCGGCTGAGCTCTTCGCAGGCCATATGCATCGTTTCATAGATTTGGCTGTCCCGGTTCGGAGGAACAATACCGATATGCGTAGTCACGATGTCCGTACCCAGCTCTTTGGCCAGCTCCATAATACGCTTGGACTTGTCGATTTTGGCCCGGTTCTGTGCAGGATCCTGGAAGCCGTGGCCGCCCAGGTCGCCCACAAGGGCAGAGATTTCAAGCCCAAGCGAAGCAATGTAATCCTTCCATTCGCGGCGGGCAGCCGGCGACAGATTCGCCGGATCGAATTCACCCTGCACCGCATAAATCTGCACCCCATCAGCGCCTGCTTCCTTCGCCTTGCGCAAGCCCTCCTTCACTCCAACCTGAAAGCTGTCTACGATAACCCCGATTTTATTTGTGATAACAGGTGTAGCCATGGCACTAATCCTCCCTTGTCGTTAATTTAGATAGCGTTCCATGTCCGCTTGACGTATTCCAGGCCCAGCCTCGTTCCCTTGCGGCACTCTTCCATCCCTTCGAATTCGATGGAGAGATAGCCGTCATAACCGCTGTCCTTCACCAGCCGGAGCACACGCGGCATATCAATATCGCCCTGGCCCACAATAGCGCCCCTCAGCCAGTTCCCGCCGGAGGACTGGAACCATCCTTCCCCCGGATGCCGGTCCTGTGGACGGATATAGAAATCCTTGAGATGAACCATGGAGGCTAGTCTGAGGTTGCTGGCAACAGCGATAAGCGGGTTCTCATCGGCACACAGAAAGTTGCCAACGTCCAGTGTCGTGCGGAAATTATCCCGGCCCACGGCATTGACCAGCGCTTGTACGCGGTCGCTGTGCTGGATGAAATACCCGTGATTCTCCACACTCGTTGTAATGCCAAAGCCGGATGCATAATCGGCAATTTCACGGCAGGCCTCAGCCAGCTGCGGCAGCTCCTCCAAAAAGTGAACGATGGACAAATCGGGTGATGACGCCACATCATGCCGCATCCGCTGTATGCCAAGTGCCGCACATACATCGACTTCCCGCTTGACCCGCTCCACTTCCCGACGCCGCTCCGCTGCCTCCAGTCCGGCAAAATTCGCTCCAATGGCATAATTGGACAATTCGAGGCCACGGTCCTTTGCTGTCTGGAGGATGACATCCACCAGCTCGGGATTGTCGATCAGACTGAAGCCCAAGGGCACAATCTCCGCATGTTCCGCCCCCAGGTCGGCGATCGTTTCAATAACACCCTTCAGTGTCAGCTCTCCGGACGTAAAAGCTGAATGCAGACTGTAGGTGCTGATTCCCAGCTTCATAATTTCACCTCTTCACCTTTGGCTGCGGATTCGTAGATCCCGCCAAGAATCTTCATGATTGCTACCCCGTCCTGTACAGGACTCATCGGCTCCGATCCGCTCTGCACGCAATGGGTGAAATGATCTATTTCATACTGGAACGCACTGTTGAAATCAAAGCCTTTATGATCGGTCTGCGGATATATATTAACAATCGTGTTCGCCTGTTCACGGACGATGACGGTTTCGGGATCGATTTCAAAGCCGCCCTTCTCTCCGTACAGACGCACCGACCGCTCGTCTTCCTTGGCATGCAGCGTAAAACTGACATCCACCATTAGCGAGGCTCCGTTCTCGAACCGGATCAGCGCATTGGCCAGGTCCTCCACGGTATTATTCGCCGCGTCGTAGTCGGCAGCTTTATAGAAAGAAAGATTCTCCACATTGGCACGGTTGCCCAACTTGCGGTAGGTATTGGCACTGACCGAGACCGGCTTCGGACGGCCCATCAAATACCAGCATAAATCGATGACATGCACCCCGATGTCGATCAGCGGCCCGCCGCCGGAGCGTTCGATATCCGAGAACCAGCCGCCGGGGTTGCCGAGACGCCGCAATGTTGTTGCCTTGGCAAAGTAGATTTCACCGAACTCCCCTGTTTCCACGAGCTTCTGAAGCAGCTGGACGTTGGCATCGTAGCGGCGCACAAAGCCCACTTGCAAAATCTTGCCGCTCTCTTCCACTGCCTGCTGAACCTGAACGGCTTCCTCCACCGTGCGGCAGAGCGGCTTCTCCACCAGCACATGCTTGCCGGCCTTCAGCGCCGCAATACTAATCTCGGCATGGGAGTTGTTCCAGGTGCAGATACTGACCGCATCGACGCCGGAATCAGCCAGCAGCCCGCGGTAATCCGTATACACCTTCTCAGCACCATACTCAGCAGCTGCCGCCTTTGCGCGCTCTTCGTTCAGGTCGCAGACCGCGTATACAGCGGTCTGCGGATTCTTCCGGTAGGCATTCAAATGCATGCCTGAGATAGAGCCCGTTCCAATTACGCCAATCCTGATCATATCCATAAACCTTCTCTCCTTTATTTTGCATCGGTTCTGATTCGTATTATAATGATTTCAACCATGAACACCATGCAGAGCCTTGCGGTCTTATTTGTACAATTGTGCTGTGGGAAGGTGACGTTCAAAATGCTGAATTACGATCAACAACTGCGGGAACCCATGGACATGCCGGACCCCGAGTTTCCGATCAAAGTACATACCCAGCGCTTCGACCGGGCGGGAGTCGTGCTGTTCCCCCATCACTGGCATGAGCATCTGGAATTTTTGTTCATTGAGCGCGGGGAGGCCGTGTTCGAGTGCGGCCGGACACCGATCAGCGTCCGGGCCGGCGATCTGATCGCCGTGAACAGCAATGAGCTGCATTACGGCGTTAGCGCCTCGGCCGACTTGCTGTATTACGCAATTATTGCAGACACCTCCCTGTTGCACAGCGCCGTAAGCGACGCTGCCGAGACCAAGTTTATCGCGCCGATCCAGCAGAACCGGATGCTGCTCCGCAACCATATCCGCGGGGACCAGCATATTACAGACTGTGCTCTGACTATTATCCGTGAGCTCGAGCGCCGCGAGTTCGGCTATGAGCTGGCGGTCAAGGCTGAGCTGTACCGGCTGCTTACGCTGCTGCTGCGCGGGCATGTTGTAACCGTTCTGTCGCAGGCTGAACAGACCCGGCGCATTCAGACCATTGAGCGCTTCGCCCCTGTGCTGCGTCATATTGACACCCATTATAAGGAGCCTATCTTCGTGGACGGTCTTGCGGCGCTGGCCGGACTCAGCCGCTTCCATTTCAGCCGTCTTTTCAAAGAGCTGACAGGACATACCGTCTCCGAATATGTCAATGCCGTCCGCCTGGACCGTGCCGATCACATGCTGCGCCATACGCAGCTTACCGTTTCTGAGATCGCCGCAGCCACCGGATTTAACGATATCTATTACTTCAGCCGTACCTTCAAAAAGCATAAACAAAGAACCCCCTCCAGTGTGAGGGGGTTCTAGGTACACTACCGGCTGTCCATCATCCCTATCGCAGTTACAGGCAAGGAGATAGGACTTATTTGTCGAATACCTAAACTTCGAAGCAGAACTGCTTACGCTTACGACATCACTGCCGGCAGAGGAGAAGATCAATATGGCTTATACCATCAATAATCTGAAAGATAACAGCAATGTTGTGATCAAGGAACAGCTTGGCGGATTTACGGTTATCGAATACAAAGAAGATTTGAGCAGCACCACCTTGGCAGAAGCAGAGTCCAACTTCTTCATGAGCAAAAGCAATATGCGCAACAAGCAGCTCATGATTGAGCTGAATAACAGCGAGGTTACGCTGAGCGCCGGGGCAATGCAGTATATGGTCGGCAATATTGAAATGACCTCGGGGGTAAAAGGGGTCGGCGGCCTGATGAGAAATATCGTATCCAGTGCCGCAACCGGGACCAGTGCGATTAAACCTCTCTACAAAGGCACCGGTACGATTCTGCTGGAAACCACCTATAAATACCTGTGGCTGATTGATGTCGACAACGATCATATCGTCATTGATGACGGCCTTTTCCTCGCCTGTGAGTCTTCACTCCAGCTCGCCGTCACTGCACGCAAGAACCTTTCCTCGGCCGCGCTGGGCGGAGAAGGGCTGTTCAATCTGAGCGCTAAAGGCAAAGGAATTCTGGCCCTGGAAGCACCGATTCCTTCCGAGGAAGCCGTCGTCATCGAGCTGCAGAATGATGTGCTGAAGGTCGATGGCAATTTTGCGTTAATGTGGTCGAATACGCTGGACTTCACCGTCGAGAAATCAGGCAAAACCCGGCTTGGCTCTGCCGCTTCCGGCGAGGGTCTGGTCAATGTGTACCGGGGAACAGGCACGGTCTGGCTGGCTCCGCTCACCTCATACAGAAACAGTCTGTTTCAGGCGAATACCCCCTAAATAATTGCTCGTAATAACACTTTGTTTATCGAATCAGCACTTCCTTTGTCACCCGTGCAGGGAGCCGCTCATGAACAACGAATTGTTCATAGCAAGTGGAAACGGCCTCTCCGTCCTTCTAGGGACGGCACCCGTTTTTTAAGACTACCTGAACTGGAGGAATCAAAATGGAAATGCTGAAAACGAAGGATGCTGCAGAGCTGCTGTCCGTTAGCCAGACAACCATCAAACGCTGGGCTGCCATGTTCCCTGATTACTTCCCAAAGGACCGGTTTGGACATTATATATTCTCAGAGCAGGAGATTAGCCTGCTGCAATCTATCAAAAACCGCATCAATCACGGGGAATCACTGGAGTGCATGAATCTGGGCCCCGCGAATGACACCCGCCAATCCTCACAGCAGGGGAACCCGCTGCACCACACACAGGACTGGCCTATGGGGGATATGCTGTCCCGGATCGATCATCTCGAACGCTCACTGGATCACAAAGCCGACGAGGTAGTCTCGGTGCAGCTGCTTCAGCAGCGCGAGGAGCTTGAGGACCTGCGTCAAATGATCAAGCAGATAGCCGTATCCCTGGAAATGATACAGAAGCCAGACAGTCAAAACCTCTCCACATTTGAAGAGCTTCATCCCGGTGCTCCCGTAAGAATCAAGACTCCACCAAGAAAGCGCGGGCTGCTGCGCAATATTTTCTCCTTCCTGTAGACCCGAAATCGCTCTCCAGCTATGGAACAAAGAACGGTTGACCCCATGATTTCGGGAATCAACCGTTCTTTGTTTTGCCTGTCTTAGAACAAGCTTTTGGCCGCTTCGATCAATTGTTCCTTGGTTATGGTCGTGGAATCGGTCTGCACATGATAGGACACGGTTTTGCCTTCACTTGCACTCAGCCATGTCACGTCCTGATGAACACTGCTCTGCCCGAACAGCGACTGGCCATCCTTCAGATAATGTCCTGTCAGGCTCCCTAATTGGATATCCTCATACACCGTATTCGGCGGAACCAACTGCATCATCTTAGCGCCGGGAGCACCGTCTGCAATTTGCCAGGTCAAATAGATCGAATCGTTGGCCGCATTGCGGTATACCGAAGTGTAGGTCCCCACAAGAACTTCGGACGCATTGGTCTTGCGCCACAGCATCTCACTTCCCGTCTTCTTGCTGTCTGCCCTCATTTCATCCAGAAGGGTGTAGGCATCCGCCCCGAAACTGAATTGGTACGGGGAAGTCTCCATACCTTCAGCAAGTTGGTAGGTTCCAAGAAGAGTATCAGGAAGCTTCTCCGCGACATTATGCTCCTGCAAGGTGGCTCTCCACAGCTCTAATGGCAGGGTAACCGGATGGTTAATGCCGAAGACAACCGGTGATCCCTCAACCTCAAAGTCATGATCTTTAAAATATACAACCGCCGTTTCTCCGGGGTTCAGCTGCGCCTTCACTTCTGCAAGCGAACCACGGATCTCCGCCACTTCCTCTGGTGCCAGTTGCAGCTGCTGTTCTGTGCGGTAATTGGAAGAGAGCTTCTCTGTATGATCAGCAAACAGGAGCTTGCTGCCTGCATAGCCGAATCCGCAAACCAGAATAAAAATCGCAGTAAACAGGACGAGCTTCGGTATTTTTCTTGTTTTGAACATGGATGGTTTACCCCTTTGTTGCATCACCCGCTGCCTGTATTCCGCCGCCATTCGGGTATCCAGGTCGGAAGGACACATCCGGGAATCTCGTGCGAACTCCTCTATCAGCTGCTTCTCAATAGACAAAGCCATCCCCCTCCTTTCGCAAACCCTGCCCATCGAATCGGCTGCGCAGCTGCTTAAGCGCATGATGATGCCTGGATTTCACGGTGCCTAACGGAATTTTGAGCAAGTCGGCGATTTCCTCCAGCGAGCAATCCTGATAGTAGCGAAGGACAATAACCTCCTTGAACTTAAGTGACAACGTCTGGAGGATCGGAAGCAGCTCGAGCTGATCATCCAAAGCTGTTAACCGCAGCTCTGCAGCGGGATCGGATGTTCTAGCGGTGCTAAGCTTCAGCTTCTCGGCGATGCGAAAAAGACGCCACTCCTTCCGCTTCCAGTTCCGTACTTGCCTGATAATCAAACCGTTGAACCATGTAATAAACTGTAATTCCGGATCATACTTGCCCACACTTTTGTATAGTTCGAAATAAACTTCGCTCATAATATCTGCAATATCCTGCCTATTGTGAGCAAGGTAGCCGATTAACCGGTAAGCATGATCACGTGTTGCTTCGTAAACGACTTGGAATGCTTCTTCATCTCCCCGGCTCATCCGGATAAGCCACGGGGTTAAGTCTAAGTCCTTCATAAGGGCCGGCCTCCATTCGGGTCTTACAACAGATATTGGCTCATTCCGCCAAAAAGGTTCAATTGAATTCTACTCTATTTTACAGCATCCTTTGGGGTGCTTTTTTGCGCAACGCCAATCAGTGTCACCTTAAATTACACGACAATGAATGGATGCCAGGCAATACCGTTCATAAAGCGGTTACATTCGCAAAATAAACTAACCCTTCAAATTTATATTGACGGTTAGTTTATGAGATGTTAAATTAGGTACCACGAAGGAGTTGAGCGCTCGCTTCATCCAATTTCCAAATTACTGACGGGAGTGTGGTTAAGCATGGAGAAACGCCTGCCTGGAGCCGAGCTTCAGGCCCGTACGTCCACTCGGATCAAACCCGGGAGAATGGGGCTGCGTTGGGGAATGGCTGTCATCTTTTTCATTGTGGGCCTCATCGCTTATATGGACCGTTCCAATATTTCCATTGTGGCCAAGCCGATGATGGAGGAGCTGAATATCGATAAGGTGCAGTTCGGCTTACTGACCTCCCTCTTTTTCCTCGGGTACTGTCTGGCCCAAATCCCCGGAGGCATGCTTGCTGAAAAGTATGGCGCCCGAAAAATCATTGCCATAGCGGTAACCTTCTGGTCCTTCTTTACTGCGCTTACGGCGGCTGCAACCTCCTACGTCATGATGTGTATCGTCAGGTTTTTCTTTGGAATTGGAGAAGGTCCCATGTATCCGGGCAATGCCTCCTTCAACTCCTACTGGTTTCAAAAGCATGAGAAAGGACGGGCAGCAAGCGCCTTGCTGTCAGGCTCCTTTTTCGGCCCGGTCATTGCTCCCACGCTGGGTGTAGCCATCATGACCGCGTTTGGCTGGAAAGCGGTGTTCTATATTTTTGCCGGAGCCGGGGCTCTGATTGCCATTGTGTGGTTCATCATTGGCCGTGACCGGCCGGAACAGCATCCCTGGATTTCAGAAGCAGAGAAACAGCTTATATTGACCAACCGGAGTGCCAACAGCTCCAAGAATAAAGCTCCCTGGGGACAATATTTGCGAAATCCGCGTTTCTGGGCTATCGGCGGACAATACCTCGTCGTTCTGTATATGAATACTTTCTTCTTAACATGGCTCCCCACGTACTTAATGGAGGCCCGCGGCTTCTCGCTCCAATCCATGGGCATTGCAGCAAGCTTCCCCTGGCTGGCTCTCTGTATGGTTACCATATTGGGAGGCGTATTCTCGGATATGATTCTGAGGACCACGAACTCACTGATGAAATCGAGGGGCTACGTTGCCATTGCAGGTTTCCTGGTCTTCATCCTTGGCCTATATATGGCTGCTTATGCAACCACGCCAGCTACGAGCGTCCTGTGGCTGACCGTCGGACTTGGCGCGCTGGGACTCCCCTTTGTGGTTTCCTGGGCACTCGCCAATGATCTCGGCAAGGAGTTTGCAGGGTCTGTCAGCGGATGGATGAACGTCTGGGGCAGCGCCGGAGGTGTGATTGCCCCGATTGTATGCGGCTGGATGGCACAAACCTTCGGCTGGGAAAAAACAATTCTGATCAATATCATTCCGGTCCTGGGCTCCATCATCCTATGGCTGTTCATCCGTCCGGACCGTCCGTTACTTAAAGAAGGCTTGGAGGCGATAAAGTGAATGCAATCGGAGCGTTGCCACGGGTTATGCTGGGGGCTTGGCCCACTCCCCTGCAGGCTGCGGAACAGTTGTCCTTGCAATTGGGCTGTCCTCTGTATATCAAAAGGGAGGATATGACCGGACTCGGGGGCGGGGGGAATAAGGCCAGAAAGCTGGAATTCCAGCTTGGCCAGGCGCTAAAAGAAGGCGCCACCCATGTCATAACAACGGGAGCAGTACAATCCAATCATGCTCATCTTACGGCAGCTGCTGCCCGAAAGCTTGGACTGCAGCCCCATCTGGTGCTGAGCGGTGTCCCGGGTACAGAACTGCACGGCAATTTATATCTGGATCACTTGATGAAGTCAGAGCTAACCTTTGTCACTCCTCCTGCAGGCCGCCCGCCGCTGGAAGTAGTTAATGAAGTCATGCTGGAAACAGCCAGCGCCATTACCAAGAAAGGCGGGACACCCGTCATCATTCCTGAAGGCGGCACAGATGCACTGGGGACTATAGGATACATTCTTGCCATGGAAGAACTGGCTCAGCAGCTCGATTCGCTTGGGCTGAATCAGAAACAGATTCTGATCGTCGTGGCTACGGGCACATGCGGAACACATGCCGGTTTAGCAGCCGGAGCCCGTACCCTATCCCGTCAGTTGGATATTATGGGGGTTAGCGTAAGCGGTAAAACGCATATCAAAATTGAAAAAACGGCAAGAGTAGCTACCGATACCTTGCAGCTTGCCGGATATGAACATGCCTTGAGGCCTGAAGAAATCTGGATAGAGGACCGGTTTATCGGGTCCGGGTACGGAGCCGTAACCGAAGAATGCCGTCAGGCGATCTATACCGCTGCATACACAGAGGGGCTGTTCCTGGACCCTGTATATACCGGAAAAGCGATGGCGGCGCTGCTGCACATGGGACAGTCGGGGCAGTTGGCGAAGTATGACGCGGTTGTATTCGTTCATACCGGAGGGTTGCCGCTGTTGTTCCAGTATGATTCCGCAATTGCTTCTTACACTACTAATGAAGGTGAGATGAGACGATATGTCAGTAAATGAACAGCACATGGCGGTCGCCGCTGAAATAGGCAAGGATTTGAAGGTTATTGGGGAAGGCTTGCTGGAGGATGTCTTCAAAATCATACGCAATCTTCCGCCCGAGGCACTCAATTGGAAGCCGGAGCACATGAACAACAGTCCGTTTGTTCTGGCCTATCATCTGCTTGGCTCTGCGGGGTATTGGATCGGTGAAGTCGTGGGCGGCATTCCCGCAGACCGTATCCGCGCCAATGAATTTGGCGTAACCGGGGATCATGAACAGCTGGAAGCACTGCTCGCGGATACCCGGAAACGGCTCGTCCAGACCTTCGATCAGCTGCAGGACAGCCAGTTGCAGCCTGCACCCATGGATTTAAGCCGCGGCGTTTTGTGCTGGGGAGAGGTTCCCCCTGAAGGACGAACAGCGATATGGGTACTTGTCCATGATCTGTGCCATATCGCCTACACACTCGGACAATTAGACCGAATCAACCAGATTTGGCAAGCGCAAAGTACGTCTTAATTCTATACCAACCGCAAAAGGCAGGGCTCCTGTTACTGGAGTCCTGCCTTTTACTTTAGTTAGACGTCAGCTCATCCGGCTGCCCTTCGGTCTTCAGCTTGAACCTTGAGGCCTTCATCCGGTTCCCGCACAGCTTCATCGAGCACCATTTCCGCTTGCCGGTATAATCCAGGTACAGCCAGATGCATCTCGGATTGCCGCAGCGGTGAAGCGCCTGAAGCTTGCCGCTTGTACATATATCCAGAGCATCCATAGCTATAAGAGAGAGCAGCGACGATTCGAAGGACCCTATGGGCACAGGGATCAGGCGGTCCGCTGTATATTTATAAGATAACGGCGCATTCCTGACCGCTTGTTCCAATTGCCTGATCAAGTCAGGAGGCGGAGTTCCACTCCCGGCAGCGGCTTCCAGCAGCTCACGAAGCTTGGCTCTGAATGGCTTAAGCACAGACAGCAAGCTCTCATCCGGCTGCCCGCCTGCATCGCCGAACTGCTCCTGAGAAAAAGCCCCCATGGATACGAGCGTTTGAAACCAGTGGCTCAGATCCTCCTGGCTGGTGAGCGAATCGATCCGTTTGCCTCTCCTCATCTCTTCCGTATTGATTAAGTCCAACGACGGGTTCCCGGAAAAAAAACTGAATTTAGCCGTCATGAGTTCTCCTTATATTGCTTACGGTTATTTTCTATTATTTTATCACACTTGATAACCTCCACCAAGCATATTAACCGGTTACAATCTAAAAACAGGTTAAGTGGGAAAAGGTACACTAATTCAGCTCACTTAACTCTCACGATACCAAGGAACTTATTGTTTCCTGGATAAGATCAAATTCACCCAGGCGGGTGAATAAAAACCTGGCTCCATTTGCCCTAACTCCCTCTGAGGACATTATGGGGTCCCTTCCCGATCCATCTCCGAGTGATTCGGACAGGAAATCCGCTATTGGGGAGGATCAAGCCATTCGGCGGGTCAAACGGACAGAGAATTCGTTATTTGCCCGATCTCCCCTTATTTTGGGCTCAAACGAAGGATATAAGGGCTTCTGAGTCCGAATCATCCAGCCAAGCAGGCTTTTTCACAAAATAAGGGCTTCTCTGTCCGCTTCACTCCGCAGATGG
>RCUU01000205.1_pt1 | contig 34802 bp, 29 predicted proteins | sample 2166211 | NCBI WGS metagenome assembly RCUU01 (sample SAMN09932620, study PRJNA488358) | compost metagenome | feature: garden; material: soil; isolation source: compost soil in phenylacetic acid-enriched culture | place: Germany: Experimental Botanical Garden Goettingen | collected 2016-01-27
CCGGTCGTTTTCGCCGACTTGGACGAAGCAAAGAAGGCGACGCCCTCGGCGATATCGCGCGGATAAATATTTACCAGCAGGGTCGTGCGCTTGCGGTAATATTCCTCCAGTTGGTCCGGCTCAATGCCGTAAGCGGCGGCCCGTTCATTCCGCCAGTTAGAATTCCAAATGGCCGAGCCCTGCAAAATCGCATCGGGCAAAATCGTATTCACCCGAATGCCCAGCTCCCCGCCCTCGGCCGCGATGCAGCGGGCCAAATGAGCTTCGAGCGCCTTGGCGGAGCTGTAAGCAGTGACGTTTTTGCCGGCGTACACCGAGTTCTTCGAGCCGATAAACACCATGCTGCCGCCGAGGCTTTGCTCCTTCATCAGCTTGAACGCTTCCCGCGCGACGAGAAAATATCCCGTCCCCAGCACAGACATATTCAAATTCCATTCCTTTAGCGAAGTTTCCGTGAACGGGCTGGACGTCGCTAACCCAGCGTTATTCACGATGATATCGACGCCTCCGTAGGTTAACGCTGTTTCGGCGTAAGCAGCCGTGACCTGTTCTTCACTCGTTACATCCATCTTCACCGCCAGTGCCCGGTTCTCTCCGTATTGGGCATTAATTTCGGCAGCAATCTTCTGCGCACCCTCCAAATTGAGATCTGCCAATACGACATGAGCTCCCTCTCCAGCCAGTCGCCGAGCCGATTCACTGCCAATCCCGCCAGCGCCTCCGGTAATGAATGCAACCTTGCGGGAGAATTCCGCTTCTGCTGGAGCCAATGACAATTTGTACAGCTCAAGTGGCCAATACTCGACGTTGTAGGACTCGTTCTCACTGAGCGATACGAACCGACCGAGAGCCGTTGCACCTTTCATCACTGCGATCGCCCGATGGTATAACGCCCCGCTCAGCTTGGAGTTGACCCAGCTTTTGCCGGTGTTCAGCATGCCCACGCCAGGGATCAGAATGACGCGCGGTGCAGCGTCAAACATGGCATCATTCGCCTGTTTATTGCGCTCAAAATAAGCTTGGTAACGCGCTTTGTAATCGGCGATTCCTGCCGCCAGCTTCTCTTTCAGCCCGGTGACGTCTGTGGCATCCGGCTTCCAGTCGATGAAAAGCGGCACCACCTTGGTGTGCACCAAGTGATCGGGACAAGCCGCTCCAATCTGCGACAGCCCACCCGCATCCTTGCTGCCGGCAAATTCGAGCACGTCCGCCTCGTCATCGAACGTGACGATGACCGGCTTCTCCCCGCTCGCCAACCCACGGATCAGCGGCATGACCTCGGCCGCGATCGCTCGGCGCTGTCCGGCTTCGAGCGGCTCAGCCAACTGCCCGCCAAACACGCGGCCTTCCGCGGCTTGAGTACCGCTTTTCGCTTCAATATACGCCTCCGACTCATTGATAATGGCAATGGTTTTGGTGTAACAATCCTCTTGCGTCTCTCCCCAAGTCACCAGCCCGTGCTTTTCCATCAACACCAACTCCACATCCGGGTTGGCCAGTACGCCCTCTGCGATCATTTTGGATAACATAAACCCTGGGCGTATATAAGGAACCCACACAAACCGATTGCCGTAGATTTCCCGGGCCATTTCTTGGCCGTTATCGGCACAGCACAAGCTGATGATCGCGTCCGGATGTGTATGGTCCACATGCTTGAAGGGCAAAAACGCATGAAGCAGCGTTTCAATCGATGCTCGCGGATGTTTGGCGTCGATCATACAGTTCGTCAGGTAAGCCACCATCTCTTCATCCGACATCTCCTCCCGCTCAAAAAGGGGCCGAATGTCGTCCATGCGCAATCCGGTGAAGTTACCGGCTTTCATCGTTGCGAGATCCGAACCGCTGCCCTTCACCCACATCACTTCAACATCCCGGCCACGGAAGTCTTTCTCCATGGTTTTGCTCGACGTATTGCCGCCACCCCAGTTGCACACCCGTCGGTCTGCCCCAAGTAAATTAGAACGGTAGACGAGTTGCTCCAATCCCGTGGATAAAGCCGATGCTTTGGATGAGTCCCATAAGTTCTGTACCATAATTACCTCCATTTTTGTTTGTTTGGTTTTTCCTTTATTTTTGTTTGTTTTAATTTTAAACGATTTGGTTTGTTTTGGGTATAGCGCTTTCATAAAATAACGATTAAAATTTTGGACTTTGGGCACTTATCGCTTTATCGGATTAAAGCAATTGGTAATTGGGTACTCTTCACACCTCTCTCCACGATTATCCCTTTAGCTCAGAAAGCAGTGATTGCAGGATTCGAGTTGTCCAGGGAGATGGTGAATAAAAAGTAATGCAAAAAAGTTTATTAAAGTGAGGTTTAAAGCTTGATTTGAGAACATATGTTTGGTAGAATTTTCTTACAACGAACATACGTACGTATTTTCATTGAAATGGGGGAAGCGATCATGGGAGACAGTTCGGATACGGATCTTCAAATTATTAACAGTTTCTATCAGAATGAGGAGGCCTGCATAGAGGCGTTAATTGCCATGAAGTGGCCTACTGGCTTCGTCTGCCCGCGCTGTGCTTATCCTCGGTGTACCCGCCTGACCACCCGACGTATCCCCTTGTTTGAGTGTGGACGATGCATGCATCAAACTTCACCTTTGGTCGGTACCATTTTTGAAAGAACACATCTCTCTTTAATGAAGTGGTTTCGCGCTCTGGAGCTATTCCTGCTCCCCGACGGCATCTCGGCGATGCGGCTAAGTCAGGTGATCCAGGTCACCTATAAGACCGCCTGGTTGATGCTGCACAAAATACGCCATACCCTCGGTGAATCCGATGCCCGGGTACTACTGAGTGGTGATGTGAAAGTGAATAGCGACCAGTACGGTCGCAACCCGTCCCGGTGTCAGTTCCCCCACCCGCATGCCACGGCGGTCGTAGCCGGATGCACGCTAACGGAATCAGGCGAACCAGAGCTAGTCAAAATACGCCTGTTGCCTCACAAAAGAGGCGATGGAAGAAGGCCCAACCGCCTTGAACTCGACGAGTTTATCACCCGAAATGTGGATGTTCGTACTTCTGCCGTACAGTCGTTCCCTCTGGCTTTTCGGTTATATACTCCCTTGCGAAAATTGGTGAGAGAGGCGTGGGATTCACTGAAGAGTACCTATGTTGCCTTAGGATCGAAGCATCTTCAAGCGTACCTGAACGAATTCACCGGACGCCGGCAACTGCATCTAGCTGGAACGAAAGAAACGCAACAGCAGAGACTGCTAAAGTTGCTTTCCATGTGTGTATCGGTTACAGCAATCTCTTACCACAAACTAATCGCCCGTCAACTGAATTCTCCCCTTGCAGCTGCGGCCTAATCATAGACTCGACTACCGCTCTAGTCGTCGCCTTACATCGTTTTTTCGCTTCTTTCATTTCTTGCGTTCGGACTGCTACATTCTGATTTAAACTTAATTGTTTCTTCTCTTTAAGCTACTTTCTTTCGCATTAAGCTACTTTCTTCTCATTAAGTTACTTTCTTCCTCTTGGCTGTTTTCTTCATCCTAAACTACTTTCATCTCGGAAGATCTTCTTGTTGTCCCGATTCATTCGGATTCATTTCAAGACCGGCCGTAACCTGATCAAATGGGATAATCGTTAAGGGAGGGGGGCAGACATAGGTGACGGTGGGGCTGACGGAGGGTGTCGGGGGTGACAGGGGTGGCAGGGGGGCGGTGGGGTGAGAGAGGGTTGACCTTACCTCTTTGAATCACAAAAAATACTGGTCCCCAAGGCGAAGTTTCGCCTCGAAAGGACCAGTCCAGTTCATACTAATTTATTTTGCCGCCCACTTCGCTCCGCCTCGCAGCAGTTTTGCTACCTCGGGATGCTGAAACGTGGGGAGGTGATGCCCCGGCATCAGGAACACGACCTTGCCGAGTCCATAAGCATGCGCCCAGGCCGCCGGCCAATCTTGGCCTTCATGGTGGTACGTGAGCAGCACCTCCTTGGCGCAAAACGGATCGAATTCGAAGCGATAAGGCTCTTCCGCCAGCACAAAGGGGTCGATCCCTTCCACGACCGGATGCCCAGCTCCGACCACTACCTGGAACTCAAGCTCCGTATATGGCGGATGCTCTGTAAACTTGGCCCCGATTAATTGGGCCAACTCCGGTCGGACCTGCAGGGAGATCCCGTTATGCACGACAAGCAACCCGCCGCCATTTGCCACGTAGGTAAGCAGCCCCGCCGCCTGCTCCGCGCTAACCGCGTCCTCCCAACGGTCCGTATAGGAGATGCAGAGATCGTATTCCTCTAATGTTCCAGCGGCCAGCATGCCGTAATCCAGGCTGGTCGTAAGCTCGAAATCATCCTGCAGAATCCGCTCCAGCTCATCTTGTACCGCGTTCAGCGGATGGTAAGGCGCGTCAGCGTTATTGCCGATTACCCATGCGTTCTTCCGCGTGTTACTCATCTCCGTCATCCCCCTTTTACCAAGCGTAAGCTTGTGGTGCCGAACCTCCCGGACCCGGGAAGATCTCATCTAATCTCTTCAACGCGGCCTCATCCAGCTTGATATCGACCACCCGCAATGTATCCTGGAACTGCTCCAGCGTACGCGGTCCGATGATCGGCGCGGTCATCGCGGGATTCACGAGAGTCCAAGCCAAAGCCACGTTGGCTTCGCTTTCACCCAACTCCCGACACAACGCCGAGAATGCCTCAAGCTGCGGACGGAACTGCTCGTAGCGGTTATCGTTCGCCGTGCGCGAGCCAGCTTGCTTCTTTGACGCGTTGCCGCCGAGCAACCCGCCTTCGAGCGGGCTCCAAGCTACGACGCCGATGCCGAGATGCTCGGCGGCTGGCAACACTTCCAGCTCCGGCAAACGGCAGAGCAGATTATATTTATGCTGCTCCGATACGAGGCCCAGCATATGGCGGTTCTTCGCCTCATACTGCGCCTTCACCAGATCCCAACCGGCGAAGTTACTGGAGCCAACATAACCGATTTTCCCTTGCAGGATGGAAACTTGGAATGCTTCCCACAGCTCATCCCAAGATACGTTGCGGTCGATATGGTGCATTTGGTACAACTCGATGTGGTCGGTTTGCAGCCGGCGCAGCGAGCCTTCCAGATGGCGACGGATTTTATAGGATGATAACCCGGCTGGGCTGTTTGGTCCGTCGAGGGGATCGCTCATATCGCCATGAACCTTGGTGGCCAGCACGACTTTCTCGCGGCGACTTCCGCCTTGGGCAAACCAGCGGCCAATGATTTCTTCTGTCTTCCCAGCGTTTTCGCCCCATCCGTAAATATTGGCCGTATCAAAAAAGTTCACGCCCGCATCCAGCGCTGCGTCCATGATCCGGAATGCTTCCTTCTCGTCGGTGTTCACTCCGAAGTTCATCGTGCCGAGGCACAGCTTGCTCACTTTTATTCCAGAACGTCCTAAGTACGTGTATTCCATTGGTCGATACCTCCATTTTCAATTAAGGATCCTTCTTGTTTACCACGGTAAGATATGGCCATCCACATCAAGGAATACCGGCGCCTCGGCAGGCTCGCTTCGCCGCTGCTCCATCGCCTCTCGGATAATGATCCATAACTTGCCGGCCGATTGTTCCGGTGTGAGGGTTGCGGCGGAATCTTTTTCCCCGCGCATAAACGTCTGCACCCAGCCGGGATGAAGGACTAGCACTTGTCCCCCTTGCGCTTTCACGCCGTTATGTACGACGTTCGAATGCATGTTCACTGCCGTCTTCGACATCGTATAGGCGAACCAGCTGTCCCTGTAGCATTGGCCGATGCTTCCCGCTTCTGAGGAAATGTTGGCGATCGTCCGCGACTCGCTGTTCAGGATCAATCTAATCAGTGCATTCGACATCCGCAGACTGCCCAAAGCGTTGACGTTGAATACCTGCAGCATTTCTTCAAAGTTTAACTCGCCGAGGACCGTCATTTCGATATCGCCCAGAATCGCCGCATTATTGATCAGGAGGTCCAACGAATCCGTGTGCTCCCGCACCTTGGCGGCTGCCGCCTGCACGCTGGCATCGCTGCCCACATCCAGATCCACAAGAATCAACCGGTTGCCGTACGTCGAAACCAACTCCGGCAGCCCTGGATCCGCCGAATTGAACCTCCCGGCAAACACCCGGTGGCCTTCCTCCAGCAGCTTGCGCACCAGTTCAAGTCCGATGCCGTGATCGGCGCCGGTCACCAATGCCGTATAGCTCATTGCCGTCCACTCCCCTTCTCCGAAGCCCAATCTGCTCATTCTGTCCGAGGCCGCGGTCTCTTTTATTGTAAACGCTTTTTCTCGGCGTTAAAAGGGGGCATGCCTTCCGGCAGCCCCCTTTGCATTCGATAACTTTTCTTATGATTTTACTACGCCTTTTTTTAGAATCACGTTAGCGTACAACGCTTTTTCCCCGGTGGAGACGATCGCATACGCCTGTTTGGCCCGTTCGTAAAAGGCAAACCGCTCGACTTCCTCGAACGGCTGATCCGCCGAGTGGTGGCGGCTCACGATCTGACGGTACTCATCCCAAATCGGCGTTTCGACCGGATCGCCGGGCATGACCGCCATCAACGCGACCGGGTGGTCCACGTAGACGTCGAGCGGAAACAGCGGCAGGATGGCATCCAGCAACGCGGGGATGCCGTGACCGTCACAGCGGATTAAGCGCTGGGCGTGGCTGGCTGCCGGAAAATTGCCGTCGGCAAGCACGATCTCGTCCGAATGCCCCATTTCCATCAGAGTCTTCAACAGCTCAGGTGAAAGGAGGCTGGATATCCCTTTTAACATTTCATCGACCTCCCAAGTCGTTCGAATCGCTCATAGGCGGCGGCCCAAGCCGACTGGCTTTCCTCAGACTCCGGCTCGTAAATCCGGAGCGGGAAGGATGCCTTGACCAGTGCGAGGCCTTCCTGCAAATCCTTAAGCCAGCCGCCGGTTCGCAGTTGGACAAGCAGATTGCCGATCGCGCTGGCTTCCACCGGTCCTGCCCAGACCCGGCGACCGATCGCTTCTGCCGTAAACCGGCAGAGTAGCTCGTTCTGAATGCCGCCGCCGACCATATGCAGCCCGGCAAACCGCAAGCCGGTCAGTTCCTCGGCCTGCTCCAACACCTGGCGGTAGCGGAGTGCCAGGCTTTCGAGGATGCAGCGGGCGAAGGCACCGGGCGATTCCGGTACCGGTTGGCCCGTTTCTCGGCAGTAAGCCCGGATCTCCTCCGGCATGTCGACCGGATTCATAAACCGCAAGTCATCCGGGTCGATCAAGGTGCGCAGTGGCTCGGCCTGCTCAGCTAGCAGTACGAGTTCGGCGAAAGAGTAGACTTCGCCGTCCTGCTCCCATTTGCGTTTACACTCTTGGAGGATCCACAGGCCCATGATGTTTTTGAGCAAATGGTAGGTGCCGTCCACGCCGCCCTCGTTAGAGAATTGGCGCTCCAGCACCTCCGACGTCAGCAGCGGCTTCGCCATCTGAGTCCCCAGCAGCGACCAGGTGCCGCTCACGAGGTAGGCGAACGTCGGCGAATCCGCCGGCACGGCCGCAGCTGCGGATTCCGTGTCGTGCGAGGCTGCGGCGATGATCTTGATCGGCGGCACGCCAAGCTCCGCACAGACCTCCGCCGTCAATTCGCCGATTTCGGTGCCCGGGGGTACAGGATCGGGAAGTATCGCGCTCGGGATACCGAGTTGCTCCATCAATGCGACATTCCACGCGCCCCTTCCCGGATCGAACAGCCCCGTCGTCGTCGCCATCGTAAATTCGCAAACGCGCCGGCCGGTCAGAAAATAGCTCAGCAAATCCGGCGTCAACAACAGCGTTTCGGCCAGATCCAGTTTGGGAGAACCGGCTTTTCTCATGGCATACAGCTGATACAACGTGTTAAAGGGCATAAACTGCAGTCCGCTTTCGCGGAACAATCGCTCCGGGCCGACCAGGGCGGATACCTCCTCGACCATTCCTTCGGTTTGACGATCCCGATAATGGTACGGAATGCCGAGCAGCTCTCCGTTTCGATCCAACAGGCCAAAATCGACGCCCCAGGTATCGATGGCGCAGCTCTCCGGCCGGTACCCGGCCTGGAACGCTTTGCGAATGCCGGTTTTGATCTCTCGCAGGAGCATCGGCGTATCCCAATACAGGTGCCCGCCGATTTGGACCGGAACGTTTGGGAAACGGTGAACCTCGATGATATTCAGCTTCCGAACGCTGGAAGAGCCGTTGTCGGCACCGGCACCGGAGGGGTCACCAAGGCGCTCGGAGATGATCTCGCCGACGAACGCCCGACCGCTGCTAGCGCCTAAATCAAACGCGAGGACGCAAGGGAAATGTTGTTGTTCCGATGACATGACCTTCACCGTCCAATCACTTCATTTTTTGCAGCAGCGTGATCCGGTAGTCTTCACTTTCTAGCGCCGCGATGTCCGCGACCTCCTGGTCCGTTAAAGGGACAGGCGTACCCGCCGCCTTCGCGTTTAAGTAAATTTTCGCGCTTTCCTCCACGACCTGGGTTCGGTAGTAAGCCTCCCGCAAATTACGGCCCGTTGTCACCAGCCCATGGTTCCCAAGCAAAATCGAGCTCGCCTCGTTCACCTTTTCGGCGACCGCATTCGCCAGCAGATCCGTCGTTGGGATCAAATACGGGATAAACGCCGTCCGACCGACCAAAGCGGCCTGATCCGGGAACATAATCGGTAGGTCCCGCTCAATTAGCGTAAAAGCGATGCAATGGGACGGGTGTGTATGCACCATGGCTCCCATGTCGGGCTTTTGGCGGTAGCCATATAGATGCATCAGCACCTCGGACGACGGACGCAGGCCGATCTCGGTCACTTCCCCCGTCGGGATATCCACCTCGATCCACTGCTCCGGCTCGATCTCCTCGAGCGCGAAGCCGCTGGGCGACAGATACATCTTATCGCCAGCCCGGGCGCTGATGTTGCCGCCCGGCCCCACGACCAACCCGCTCTCCACAATCTTACGGGCATATTTGCAAAGCTCCTGGCGTGTTTCCATGTTTTGCATCTCGTTTAGCTCCTTTATAGGCTTGAGTAACGGTTTACTTGTACAGCGGTCCAAACGCGGTGCACGCCCGGAAGTCTGCGCTCTCCGCATCCTCGGTACCGAACAGGCCCCAGGCCCGCGGACGGAACACCTTCTCCTTCGGCACGTTGTGCATGCTGACCGGGATGCGCAGGATTGACGCCAGCGTGATGAGATCGGCGCCGATATGGCCGTAGCTAATCACGCCGTGGTTCGCGCCCCAGTGATCCATCACGTCGTAGACGCTAGCGAACGCGCCGCTGCCGGTTAGGTTTGGCGCAAACCAGGTCGACGGCCACGTTGGGTCCGTTCGTTTATCCAGCGTGTCGTGCACTTGCTCCGGCAGATCCACCGAGTACCCCTCGGCGATTTGCAGCACTGGCCCGAGCCCTTTGACCAGGTTGAGCCGGGTCATCGTCATCGGCATGCCGCCACGGGTCAAATAGTCGGTGGAGAATCCGCCGCCGCGGAAATACTCCAGCGAAGCCGGTCGGAATTGCGTCGCTTGCAACATGCGATCGACCTCCTCGTCGCTGATCTCCCAGAACGGCTTGATGATGGGAGCGCCGTCCTTCATTTGCTCGCCGGTTCCGTCGAGCGCCGCCGAACCGGAGTTAATCAAGTGCAGGAGACCGCCCGCAGCGCGTCCTTCCAGCTTATGGCCGGTCACCCGCTCCACGGAGGCCGGGCTCCAGTACGTACGCACATCGGCAAAAATCTGCGCCGTATTCGTCAACAAATACCCAAACAGCATGCCGACGCCGTTCAGACTGTCGTTCTCCGTTGCCACAAGGTAAGGCGCGCGCGTGCCGTTCCAGTCGAACGACGAATTAAGCATCGTCTCCATGAAATCGCCGTTCGGGAAGTGATCCGTCCACTGACGCTGCCCCTGGAAGCCGGAGGCAATCGCGTGATGGCCTTGCGCTTCTTCCTCGTACCCCAATTCGGCAAGGCGCGGGTTGCCGATCATCAGGTCGCGCGTGATCAGCGTCATTTTAACGACCGTCTCCCATTCTTGGTCCTTGCGCTCCCGCGTCGTCTGTAGCTGGGCCGGGTTATTATCCGGACCTTCCTGGCAATTCTCCTTGACCCAGGCCAATGCTGCATCGTATTCCTCGGGATCGTAAATCCCTTCCTCCATCCGCCGCGTAAACTCGGTCATGTCGATATACTCGTTGCGCATTCCCAGATACTCCTGGAAAAAGGCGTCGTTCACCATCGACCCGGCGATCCCCATCGACACCGAGCCCATCGATAGATAGGCCCGGTCGCGCATCAGCGCCGCCGCCAGCCCGCTACGGGCAAACCGCAGCAGCTTCTCCTGCACGTCGGCCGGGATCCGGTCGTCGCCTTCGTCCTGTACGTCCTCGCCGTAGATGCCAAACGCCGGCAGCCCTTTTTGCGCATGCGCGGACAACACGGCGGCCAAATACACCGCACCCGGACGGCCGGTGCCGTTAAAGCCCCATACCGCCTTCGGGATCTGCGGATCGGTATCCATCGTTTCCGTACCGTAACACCAGCACGGCGTTACGGTGATCGATACGCCGACCTCGGCCGCCTTGAATTTCTTCGCCGCGGCCGCCGCTTCCGCTACGCCGCCGATGCACGTATCGGCGATTACGCATTCCACCGGCTGCCCGTTCGGGTAACGGAGCTCCGCCTCTAGCAGCCGGGCCACTGCCTTGGCCAGGTTCATCGTCTGCTCCTCCAGCGATTCGCGTACGCCTCGTCTTCTGCCGTCGATCGTTGGACGAATGCCGATTTTCGGAAATCCGTCCCGCCATCTGTAACCGTTTTCAACCATACCCAACCTGCCTCCTTGGACAATGAATTATAGTCCCATTCTAAAGTTGGCTCGGTACGTTCGGGAACCTACTATATTGCCCTCTTGCCGCCGCAACACCGCAAAATAGTGAACCGCCTCTCCGCTGCGTAATTTTCCTGCAATTTCCTCCCATTCGCCTTCGCTTCCGCTATAATGGGAGTATCCAACGTTCGGGAGGAGCCCATCGTGCCGAAAATCGAAATTCCTCATCGCAAAAGCGACCGCTTCCGCTTCAAAAAGACGCCCGAGCTGCTGTACGCCGGCCAAGTCGTGGACGAACGCCGTTTCTACGCGCCGCCGCAAATCCACGACTATTGCGAGATCATCTATATCGTCGAAGGCCGAGGGGAATTCCGGATCGGGGGCACGACCTACGAAGTGCATCCCGGCGATGTCGCCGTCTATAACGCAGGCGTTCCGCATGAGGAACGTTCGGTGAGTCCAGAGCCTTTCAAGTTAATCTACTGCGGTGTTGGCAACGTGCATATCGACGGCGTACCGCCGGGACAGCTGCTGCCCGCCTCCGTCGATCCGGTGATCCCGTGCGAAAAATACGCCTATAAAGTCGAGAGCTACCTGTCGGAAATGCTGCAGGAATGCGATTCCCAAGTGCTCGGCTACGAGACGCTTAGCAACAACCTGCTCATGTCACTAATCACGCTCCTATACCGGATCGTTGACGTGAAGCATCCTTTTGATCCTTTGAAGGACAAGAACGAAATTACCGTCCGCACTAAGCAGTTCATCGATAAGAATTACACCCGCAGCATCACGCTCAAGGAAATTGCCGATACCCTCTACGTCAGTCAACATTATTTATCCCATCTGTTCAAAAAAGAACTTGGCGACTCGCCCGTCAACTATCTCATCACCCGCCGGATCGAGGAGGCCAAGCGCCTGCTCCGCGAAACCAACGCACCGATTCATGAAGTCGCCGCACGGGTCGGTTACGGGAACGACAAATATTTCTCCATGCTGTTCAAAAAAGTAACCGGTCAATCGCCCAGCGCTTTCCGGGAAACGAAATAAACCGGGCGCTTTGTGCTCTGTGCGGGCGTTTTTCACCATTATCCCTTTTGTTCAGGGGGCGTAAGTTTGCTCACCCGAGTTGGCCTGTTTCTTGTTGTAGTCTTAACTGTCTTAACTGTCTTAACTTCTGATCAAACGGGATAATGCTGCAAAGCGTCCGACAAAGGGGATTCTCTGGCGCCAAAGCCGCTTCCCCTTCCCCAAAAAACAAAACAGCGCAAGTACCAGGGCGACCGCCCTTGGAACCTTGCGCTGCAAATTACGAAATTGTCTCCTATAGTTACACTGTGACGGTCAGATCAGCGGAAAGCGTGTCGCGGCTGTCGCCCCCGACTTGAACGGAGACTATGCAAGGAACCGCCGCAAAACGCAACTCGCGGTTCCAGATCCCCAGCTCCTCCAGGCCCAACATGAACTCGACGACACGGCTTTCTCCCGGGTTCAGCTCAATTTTGTGGAACCCCTTCAGCTCGGCAATCCGCCGGGGGATGCCCGATTCCCGGGCTCGGATGTACAGTTGGACCGTTTCCGCCCCGCTCCTGGCCCCCGTATTTTCTACCTCGACGCGAACCTTCACCCGCTCCCCGTTCTCCAGCTCCGCCGTCGAGACGACTTCCCGGGACAAGGATAAATGGGCATAAGCAAACTGCGTATAGCTCAACCCGTAGCCAAACGGGTACAACGGCGCGGAGGGCATATCGACGTAATTTCGGGTTCGTCCGGGATCCTTTTGGTTGTAATACACGGGAAGTTGGGCTGAGGATCGCGGCAGCGTCACAGGCAGCTTGCCGCTCGGATTCGCGATGCCGAACAGGAGCTCCCCGATCGCCCGGCCGCCTTCCGTGCCGGGATACCACGCGCAGAGGACCGCACCGCATAAATCAACGACGTCGAGGAGCGCATGCGGGCGGCCTTGCACGATGACGGCGACGACCGGCGTGCCGGTGGCGGCAACGGCCTCGAGCAGTTCCCGCTGGACTCCGCCGAGCGAAAGGTCAGCCAGGTCGACGCCTTCGCCGCAGTCCATCTCGGACGGGCTGCCCTCTTTGACGATCGCCGCGCCGTTGTCTTCGAAGTCGCCTCCGAACTCTCGGGCGCTACTTCCGCCGAGCACGAGTACCGCGACGTCCGCGCCCTGGGCAGCTTCAACCGCCTCGGCGAAGCCCGCCTTGGACCGGTCGCGGATGCCGCATCCCAGGGCGTACACGACCTCGGTCTCTTCCGGGGCGCACGAACGGATGCCCTGCAGCACCGTCGTGCCCGTCCCTTCCCGCTGGACGCTCGTATAGTCGCCCAGCTGGTTGTACAAGCGGTCGGCGTTCGGGCCGATCACCGCGATCCTCCGCGTTCGGCCGACGATCGGCAGCAAGTCGCCTTCGTTCTTGAGCAGCACGGCCGATTCGCGGGCGACCTGCAGGTTCACGTCCCGGAATTCCGGGCTGCCGACAATGGAAATGGCCCGGAGCTCCGGCACGTAAGGCCGGTCGAACAGCCCCAGCCGGAATTTCAGCCGCAGCACGCGCGCGGCCGCACGGTCGATCTCCGCCTCCTGCACCCATCCTAGGCGTACCGCCTCTTCCAGCGTGGAAAAAGCGGTATCCCATAAGCTAAGATCGACGCCTGACGCCAAGGCGAGGGCAGCCGCGGACTCATAGGTGCCGGTTAGCGCCAGCAGCCGGTCTACCGCGCAGCCGTCTGCCATCACCAGTCCTTCGAAGCCCCATTCCTCCCGTAGGATGCCGGTCAGCAAATCGCGGTTGGCATGGCACGGCACGCCATCAATTTCGTTATAGGCTGCCATGAAACCTGCAGCTCCGGCAAGAGCTCCCGCCCGGGCAGCCGGGAGATGGATCTCCCGCAGCTCCCGCGGCCCGATGGCCGCCGGACCGGCATTACGCCCGCCTTGAGCCGCCCCCTGCGCGCATAAATGCTTCAGGACGACCGCGACGCGATCCGGCGCATCCAGCTTCTGCGGCTCGTCACCCTGCATTCCGCGCACCGCCGCTTCCGTGAAGCGGGCGGCCAAATAAGGATCCTCGCCGTAACATTCCTCGGAACGCCCCCAGCGCGGTTCCTGCAAAATATCGAGCGCCGAGACCAGCCCCACGTGCGCGCCGCGGCTGCGGATTTCCGCCGCCACATGGGCGTACGCCCGCTCCATCAGCTCGGGATTCCAGGTTGCCCCGGCGCCGAGATTGACCGGCAGCAGCGTCCCGTCCAGCGCCTGGTGGCCGTGCGGGCATTCCTCCGTCAACAGGACGGGAATGCCCAGCCGAGTATGCTCCAGCACGTACTGCTGCACCATGTTCGCCACCCTCGCGCTATCCGCCGCGGCTATGCCGTTATCGTAATTCACGCCCGACCAAGGGTCGCTGCGAAACAAGCCGTACAGCGCGCCCATTCCGCCGCCTTTGGCTACTTCGTCCCTGAACGCATCGGTCAGCTCGAACGTTTCTCCCTTCCGCACATAAGCGTCCCAGCCGTACATCCGCTGATTGAGTTGGCCCACCTTTTCCCGGAGCGTCATCCGGGACAACAAATCCGCTACCCGCTCTTCTAACGGAGCGGACGGCAGCTTGTAAGTTTCCATCCGTCTTCCTCCCGCTTATCGGCCGGAGGCCCAAACGCCGTCCGACCGTCTCCTAGTCATTGGCCGGTTCCATGCCGGCCGCCGTATTCCCGCCGCCCGCGGACGCCTCCTTGCAGACGCGCAGACCGCGGTACTCCTTCGGCGTCATGCCCGTGTACGTTTTGAACACGGACACGAAATACTTGTATTCCTTATAACCGACCTTGTCCGCAATCTCGAATACCTTATCTTGCGTCGTGGCCAGCAGGTTTTTGGCCTGATCAATCCGCATCTCATTCATATACTCCGTAAACCCTTTTCCCGTGCTCTGCTTAAAAATATAACTGAAATAGCTCGGAGTGATTTTCAGCCAAGCGGCGACCTCGGAAGCCTTGAGGTCCGTGCGGTAACGGTCGACGATGAACTTTTTCGCTTTTTCGACGATCCAGTAAGACTTGTCGATTCCGTTCTGGTCAATTAACCGCTGCAGTTCCTCCATATCCTCCAAGACCACCGTTTCAAGTCCGGCATAGGAGTTATATATATTCGGGTCCGGCTGTCCCCGGCGAGCGTAATCCAACCCGGTCATGCCGCTTTTGCGCAAGCGCTGGCGGAGCAGTGCAAACAATTCCTCGTACAGGTTCCAGAATTCCGGCAGCAAATAACCCGATTCCCGGCAAAACCGAACCATGCCCTCCACCGCCCGGCGAACTTCCTCCCGGTCCTGCTTGAAGAACGCGGATACGAGTCCTTGCACCGTCTCCGTGATATCGAACGCCGGCAGCGTTCGGCCGAACATCGCCGCATCGCCGTAGTCGGCCGTCAGGACCCGGCGCCCGTCCAGCACATGAAGCGCCAGCAGACGCACGGCTTCGGCGCAGCGATCCGCGGTTTCTTCCAGATCCTCGTATACGGAGGAAGCACCGCCATAAATACGTCCCCCCGCTCCAGGGTCAAGCGAACCCATAGCCGAGGACAGCCTTTCGTCCCAAGCCTCCAGTTCGGCCCTTTGCTCCGAAGCCAAGAAGGTGATAAGTAAGTTTTCATGGTCGAAAACGGACAGCGCTCGAAACGGGCCAGCCTCCAGATTGCGATGCAACCCGAGCAACCAAGCTTCTTGGATTTCTTCGAACCGCTCCGCTTCCATATCGGCAAATCGTTCGTTGAAATCGGCCAATTGGGTCGCTACAATGCGAAATTGGACGCCGTCCAGCGAAGGCGGCGGCTCTTTGCCGTACGCCGAGCCGTGCCGGGCCATGCCGGAAAGCCATAGCTCGATTTCCCGGTCTTTCTCTTCCTTATCGCCGGTCCGAATGCCGGCAACGATTTTTTTCACGACCGAGCTCAATTCCTCGATATCGACCGGCTTCAGCAGATAGTCTTCCACGCCAAGCCGAATGGCCTGGCGTGCATATTCGAAATCCTCATAGCCGCTGATCATGACCACCTGCACCGCGGGATGCCGTTGCCGCAAATGCTTGGCCAGCTCCAGCCCGTCCATGCCGTCCATGCGGATGTCCGAAAGCACCAGTTGGACGCCATGCTCCTCGACCAGCCGCAGCGCCTCTTTCCCGTCATACGCCTCGCCTACGACTTCCACGCCCAGCTTCGTCCAGTCGATCGTATAACGCAGCCCCTCGCAGATGACCGCTTCGTCGTCCACGATCAGCATCTTCACCCGTTTACCAACGCCGGCAGGATCTATATTCGTTCCATAATCAAGATTCATGGGGTTCACCTCCGGGATAGCAAGCCTCGGCAAAAGGGAAACGAAGCCGTACCCACGTGCCTTCGGCCGAAGTCTCTACGATCTCCAAACCGTAGTTCTGTCCGAAAAAGATCGATAGTCTTTCGTGAATGTTATGCATGGCTCCCTCCCTGGTTCCGCTGGTTCCTGTTCGCTCCAGGGCGTTCCGGATGGCTTCCGCCTTGCCGGGATCCATTCCTTTGCCGTTGTCGATGACGTCCACTCGAATTTCGCCTTCGCGGGCGTAACAGCGCACGCTCACTTCCCCGAACGGTTTGCCGCGGTCCAGGCCATGCTTGATGAAGTTCTCCACCAACGGCTGGATCGTAGCTTTCAACGTTACGGCCTCCTCGATGCCCGCCTCGGCGTGGAGGGAATACTTCAACTTTTTCTCCCCGAGCCGGCGCTGCTGCAGGTACAAGTAGGATTGGGCGAATTCCAGCTCCTTGCGCAGCGTGGTCTGATAGCTTCCGTTATTCATGCTGGACCGGAAGAACTTCGACAGCATTTCGATCAGTTGGCTCGATTTCGTCGCCTGCTCCAATCGTGCCGTCCAACGGATCATATCGAGCGTATTGTACAGAAAATGCGGATCCATCTGGTTTTGCATGAGCTTTAGCTCGGATTCCCGTTCCCTTAGCTCCAGCTTATATTTATGCTCGATGAGCTGCTGAATCGTCGCGACCATCTCATTGAATTTGCGGTTTAATTCGGAAATTTCGTCGTTGGAATTGACCGGAACCCGAGCGTTGAAATCGCCGTAGGTGACTTTGCTGGTTTCTTTTTTGAGTCGCAAAATCGGTCGGATGATCGTATAGTGGAACCCGATCAATGCGGTTAACCCCAGCAGCATAATCGCCGTCAGGATGACCAGCATCGTCATCTTGATCCCTCGGAACTCCTCGGATACCTTCGCTTCGGGAATCATGGCGACCACTTTCCAGTCGGTGTTTTCCATCCCCTTATATAGGGTCAAATAACGCTGGCCGTTCACCTCGTACGTTAAGTCTCCCCGTCCGGACGAGAGCTTGTCCAGAAGCGGCGCTCCCGGTTGGAGCACGTCCGGCAACGGATTCTTCGATCCCAGGATCACCTGGCCTTCCGAGCCGACGATAAACACGCTCCCGGCCCCGTCCTTAAAAATCCCTTTCTCCAGTAAACCGACGATACTCGCTTCGTCCAAACGAATGATCAGCCTTCCGAGCGGTTTGGTAATCTGGCTGTAGGAGTTGAGGACGCGGAACATCGACAGGACGCGAACTTCGCCGTTCCAATCGCTATGGAGCGCATATCCTTCAGTCCAGGTAATCCCGCCTTTGCGCAACTTGGCGGCCTGTTCCCATTTTGTCTCGTCGCCGCTGAACGGCTCTCCCATTTCGATAAAGCTGCCATTGAATCCATTAACTTCGATGGATCGAATGTACCCCTTTGACATCAGTTGGAATGTTAAAAAATCCTCGATATTCCGCTTATAAGAAGCTTGCTGTTCGCTGCTGAGCGGAGGCGACGTGCGCAGAAAGTTCCGCATGTCCGGACTCAATATCAAGTAATTGGCGATATCCTCGACCATCTTGGTCTGCTCGCTGAGTTGGCCGGCGACGTTATCGAGATTTCGCTTGGTCGAATTGATGAACTGCTCCCGCAGGACCTCGTTAAATTGGATTTGCACGACCACGCCGACGCCAAACGTCGGGAGGATGACGAAGATCAAGAAGATGACAAGCGCCTTCCGCTTTAAACCAAAGCTGCCGAGCAACCTTCTATAGCCTGTCATCGCCTTCACCTCCGCCATTCGTGATGTCTTAGCCCTTAACCGCTCCTGCTGTCATTCCGGTAACCAATTGTTTCTGCAACAGGAGATAAAAGATAATGATCGGAATGAGCGCCATCGTTAGCGCCGCCATTTGCAGGGTGAGGCTCGCCGTCTCGATGCCGACGAAGTTGGCCAAGCCAAGCGGCAGCGTTTTGAGTGCGGAAGAGCTGATCAACACCAAGGCGAACAAGTACTCATTCCAGTTGTATATGAAGTTGAGGATGACGACGGTGGCCATCGCGGGTCTCGTGATCGGGAGAATGATTGACCAGAAGATCCGGAAAATGCCCGCGCCGTCCATCACGCCCGATTCCTCCAAATCCTTGGGGAATCCCCGCATGAAGCCCTCCAGAATAATGATCGTTAAGGATAGGTGGAACGCCGTATACGGCAAGATTAACGATAAATGCGTATCCAGCAGATGCAATTTTTGCATGATCAGAAAGATCGGAATCAAAGTCGCATGAATCGGCACCAGCATGCCGAGCAGAAATACGCCGTAGGTGAATCCGCGAAGCTTGAATTGAAACCGCGATAGGAAATAGGACGCCAAGGCCCCGAAAAATACGGTCACGATCAAGGAAGCAAACGTGACGAAAAGGCTGTTCAGAAAGTATACATTCATATTCGCGACCTTCCACGCCTCGGCGTAGTTGGAAAAATGCAATGCCTCCGGGAACGAAAACGGACTGGCCGCGTATTCCTGTTCGTTTTTGAAAGAGTTGACGACCATCCAGAACAGCGGGACTATATTCATCATAGCGAATAGGCTTAGAAAAGTGTATGCAAATATTCGGAAGCCGACAGACTTCTTATTCATGGGTATATCCTCCTTCCTTAAGCTTCTTTTTCTCGGCCCAGTCGATTCACCAGGGAGATGACGATCAAGCTGAACAGCAGAATCAGGATCGACACGGCACTGCCGTATCCGTAACGCATGTTCATGAAGGCGCTGTTGTACATGTGAATCGTCATGACCTCGGTTTGATGCGCCGGACCGCCGCCCGTCAGGATCTGAATCAGGTCGAAGACGCGGAAGGAGTTACTGATACTGTAGACGACCCCAACCATAAGCGTGCTGCGAATCATCGGAATCGTAATGCGAAAGGTGCGTTTGAGCCCGGTGGCTCCATCCAGTTCGGCTGCTTCGTTCACCTCGTCGGGGATGTTCTGCAGCGCGGCCAGGAAAATCACCATGTACAGTCCGCAGTTCTGCCAGATGTACGCAATGCTGATCGACAGCATCGACCACCGGTCGTCGCCGAGCCAATTTTGCTTCCAGCCGTCTAGGCCGATGATACTCAGCAGATTGTTCAGCATCCCGTACTCCGTGTTATAAACCATGCCCCAGATCAGGGACACCATGACGGATGATATCACGACCGGCATGAAGCCAACCGTCCGGAAAAATCCGGAGCCTTTGAGTCCGCGGTTGAGCAGAAGCGCAAGCAATAGACCAAGCGGAATTTGGCCGATCAAGCCGGTCACCATGATGATGATGTTATTTTTGACGGATAGCCAGAAGGTGTCATCGCCCAGGATCTTCACGAAATTATCAAGGCCGACGAACTTCATCGAACCGATGCCGTTCCAATCCATCACCGAATAGTACAGAGACATTCCGATCGGAACGATGGCAATGCCCAGATAGATGATTAACGCCGGAAACAACCCGATAAAGATCGCCAGTTTCGTGCCTCGTAACGTTTGCACCAGAGGTTCCCTCCTTTTCCTTTATGTCGAATCTAGGTTCAAGCCCGATGAATGAAGAAAACCCGGGATTCGGGTTTTCTTTCACGCATCGATTTTGAAAGACGTAAGCGCAAGTTTGATCGCGAATATAGAATGCCTACTCTTCTTCGTTAATTGCTGCTATAGTTCTCCATGGCTTCCTGAACTTCCTTAGCCAGCTCTTCTGGAGTGCCGCGGCCCACGGTCAAGGCTTGCAATCCGTTTTGCAGGACGTCCACCACTTGCGTAGGAATAACGCTATCGAATACCGGGGCTGTACCGCCACCTGTCAGCGATAGCATTTCTTTCAGATATGGGCTGGCGTCTTCGGGAATTTCTACCTTAGCGGGCACGACCACCCCGTTGCGGATCAACTCTTTATACAGATCTTCGCTCACGAAAAACTTCAAGAACTCCTCGGCAGCCGCTTTTTTCTTCTCGTCGAGCCCGTTCTTGATAGCGATGCCGTATTGCACGATCCCGGCGCTCTTCTTCGGATCGCCTTTGCCGCCTTCTACGCTTGGGAACAGAGCGATGCCGAATTTATCTCCCTCTTCGTTGTTAATCCGTACTCGTCCATCGACGGTTGCGGAGGAAATATGCATGGCTGCCTTCCCTTGAATGAAGTAGTCCTGGCCTTGAACGGAGTCCATGTTGTTGGCGTCCGTATTGAAGGCACCCAGCTTCGTCAGCTCATCGATGACCGAAAGCGCCTTGACGAACTCAGGGTCGGTGAACTTCGCTTTGCCTTCAAGCACGGCCGGAAGGAAATCGCTTCCGGTGAACCGGTCGCCGATGATGGAAATGTAAGACGATTGCAGCGGCCATTGCTCCTTATTGCCGAGCGAAATCGGGGTAATCCCCGCCGCTTTCAGCTTCTTCACTGCATCGATGAATTTATCGTAGGTGTCGGGGAATTGATCGTAACCCACTTGAGCGAACATCTCTTTGTTGTAATAAATGATGTCTACGAAGTTTTGCTTGGTCGGTACCGCATATTGCTGTCCGTCCACGTTAAATCCGGCTAACGCGGCTTCCGGCAGAATGGAGCCCCAGTTGTCCATCAGATCGTTGATCGGCTGAAGCAAATTACCGGCGACAAGCGGCGACAAATCCGCCCCTGGCCATACGACGTTGATATCGGACAGGTTGTTGGCGGCCGCTAACGTGCGCAGCTTGGTTTTGTATTGGGCGGATGGTACGCCGTCTTGCTTAATTACGATGTTCGGGTGCTGCTTTTCGAACTCGGCGATCCGCGCTTTGTAGACTTCGTTGTCCACGTTCGGGGAAGTCCAAGGATGCATCATGTTTAAGGTAATCGTCTCCGCTTCGCCTGCGCCGCCGGAGTTGTTGTTGCCGCCCGCCGCGTTTTCGTTACCGCAAGCCGCCGTGAACAGTGCCAGCACCGCAACCAAACCGAGCAGTACCGCTTTTTTGCCTCTGTGTTTTTTGCCCATAGTCAACCCTCTTCTCTTGTTTTTTGGATCCAGCCCTTAAACATAACAGGAAATGATCACTTTTGTTTCCTTACCCGTTATATTACCTATTATAAAAGCTGCACCGATTCGACTATATCCTATAAATCTTCGATTATATCCGAAATATTTAGCTGATTTTGATGTTTTTTATGTCACTTTCAGAAAACTATGTTATATAACATAACATTTATAAATTCATTTTCACTAACCGGTGCTTTTTCCCTTTTCAACCTCTTTCAGTAAGCGGTTGCAAAAATCGCTCTTGGAATAACCGCTTGATGCGGTCATTCCAATGGAGGCATTAGCAGTTTAGGCCTGTGGATCATTCAGGATATAATCGACGAGTTCCTCGACCGGCACAGTCGCCAGCGCGATCGCCGTATCGGTCACCCCGTAGTAAATGTAAAGCAGTCCGTCTTTAACGACGTTCCCTGTCGGGAAAACCACGTTTGGAATCTGATACCCGAATTTTTCGTAATACGTTTCCGGTTCCATGATGAAGTTTTGGGTGCGGGCGATGACCTTCTCCGGGTTCTCCAGATCCAGCAGCATGGCGCCGACGCGGTAGACCACCTCGTCGTCCACACCGTGATACAACACGAGCCACCCGCGATCCGTCCGTACCGGTGGTGTCGAACCGCCGATTTTGCGCGACTCCCACGCCATGTTTTCCGCTTTCGCCAGCAGCTTCGGCTCCTCCCAGTGGATCAGATCCTCCGAATAGGTGATCCACATCGCCGCTTTTTCCGTCCCGTACGCTTCGCCCACATATTCCTCCGGCCGGCGTAACAACACGAACTTGCCGTTAATTTTCTCCGGAAACAGGATGTTATCCCGATCGTTGATCTCCAGCGGGGTCGTGTCGGCCACGAACTCCCAATCGATCAGGTTCTTAGAGGCGAGGATCGACGAACGCGTCAGCCAATGGCCTTCCTGTTCGCCCCAACCGTCCGGGTACTCGGGGATCGAACGCTCCGGGACCCCTCGGCCTGTCGGGTAATAGCTCATCGCACACGGACGAAGCGCATAATTCAGGTAAAACGTATCGTCGATTTTCACGATCCGTGGATCTTGCACGCTGCCATACGGGAAACCGAGCATGTCCGGCGTAACGATCGGCTCGTCCTTCACATGGGTGAAATGCACGCCGTCTTCGCTTTCCAGAAGGCCCAGGTAGTTTTTGCACGGCGTCAGCGATCCTGCCGTCCGTTCAATCATATAGAACTTACCGTTATCCATGATCACCGCCGGATTGAATACGGTTACTTTTCTCCATTCGAAACCTCCCGGTACCACGATCGGATTTTCCGGATGCCTCGTTATCTTCATCTGTGCTCCTCCTCATGAAACCCTTTGTAAGTGCTTTAATGCTATTATAGCTTTGGCTATCCGGCGGAAATATCCCATAAACTTTCGAAAACATCTGAATAATTCGGATCGTTTGGTGCGATTATACTCGGTATTTCGCATATATTTAGTCGCTAACGCCAAAAAGTTCGGATTCTATTCGAAATATCATCTATAATCGCGACTTTTCACTCACCGGGACTTCAATCTGTATGAAATTTCATATATATTCCGCGAAAATCACCGGGCACGGCGAATTGTACTCGGTTTTTCGCATAAAAAACCCAGATCGTTGCGCAATCAGGGCAACGATCTGGGGCCTAGAGTTCATTCGACCAGCCGCGTTACGCGTCATAATCGACGATGTAAGCCTGCTGCTCCGTATTGTAGTAGCCGACGCTGTATTCGGCCATGCTTCCCTGGACATCCCGCGAATAGCGCGACCGCTTCAGCACGGGCACCCCGTCAGTCACCCGCAGGAACCGCTTCGCCTCGCCCGGCGGAAGGGTCACCGCAAATTCGTCCCGGAGCTTGTCCAGCGACACGCCCCACTCCTCCAGCACTTCGTAAAGCGAATGATCGCGGAAATCGTCGAGATCCGGTTCTTTCCGGGGAGTCTTCACGTAATGCTCGTAAAAAATATAAGGCTGGCCGTCGAGATAATACGCGCGTTCCAGCTTCAAGCAACGCTCCCCGAACATCCCGTGGAGCTCGGAGCCCGCGTCGTTCCGCACCGTTTCAGCACGGAGCCACTCCTTGCGGATTTGATGGTTCTCCTCCACCAGAATCTCCGTGAAGTGCTTCCACTTGGACCACTTGGAGGCCGCCTTATTGCGGATCACTTTGGTGCCTTTGCCGCTGCCCTTCTCCAGGTAACCTTCCTGGACGAGCTCCTGAATCGCGCCACGGACGGTGATTTTACTGACGGCGAATTCCTGCTCCAGTTGAGGCTCGGAAGGGATATTCGATCCGAGCGGGTAAACGCCATATAAGATGCGATCCTTCAGGATATTTTTGATTTGCAAATATAACGGTCGATCTTTACGGGACAAATTCATGGCCCTCTTCCTACCTTTCCACATCACCGGCGGCGGATTGCTCCATCGCCCGGAGGATCTCCGCCTCCGTCGCCATCGGGGTATCGCCCGGCACGGTATGCGCCAGCATGCCCGCCGCCGCCGCGAACCGGACGGTTCGCTCCGGGGCGAAGCCCTCTAGCTCGCCGTGGATAATCCCGCTCGCAAAAGCGTCCCCCGCCCCTATTCTATCATAGACGGAAAAGGTCAGCCGATCAGAGTAAACGAGCCGCTCCCCCTTGTAGAGAAATCCGCGCAGCGAATGGGAATTGTCGCCGTGGATCTGGCGATGCGTTCCGGCAATCGCGGAAATGCCGTAGCTTTCCGCCACGGCCGGAATCAGCTCTGCCAGTTGATCCTCCCGTTCCTGCCGGGCCGTGATCATCCCCAGGGTAAGCATCGCGTCCTGTTCGTTCATCATCACGACGTCTGCTAGCCGCAGCATCGTTTCGTAATGCGGTTTAGCTTTGGCATACCCGCCTTCCCCCCAAAGGGACGGGCGGTAATTGCAGTCGAAAATCACCTTGCCCCCCTGCCGCTTGACCGCTTCGGCGAACGATTTCATGTGCGCCCGCACGCCGTCGTTCATCGCCAGCGTAATCCCGCAGAAATGGACCGCATCGATCCCGGCGGCGATTTCCGCGAAATCGTAGGTTCCTTCAGGCGTGGTGTTAAAGCTGCTGTCCAACCGGTTCGAGTATGTCACGCGACTAGGCCGCACGCCAAAGCCGTTCTCCAAGAAGTACATGCCAACGTACTTGCCTCCTCGCAGGACGCGCGAGGTATCGATACCCAGTTTGCGCAGGTAGGCGGAAGCGGCGCCTCCAAGCGGATTGTCCGGCAACCGCGTAACCAGCGAACCGGCATGCCCGTAACGGGACAAGGCCGATGCGACGTTGACGCCGGTGCCCGAAAAGGAATATTTCAACGTATCGCCCTGCGCCAACGTTTCGTAACCCGGCACCTGCAGGCGCATCATGACTTCACCGAAGGCTGCTATGCGTTTAGGCATAAGCATCCGCCAGCTTTTTCATGACTTTGGTCAGCAGCAGCACATCTTCGGTGCGGGTGTTGCCGGTCGCTTTGTCGATGATGGACGTATACACATGCGGAATTACCTGCGGAACGCCGGCTTCCAAGGCGATGCGCAGGATCGCTTCGAAATTGTCCAGGTCAATGCCGCCTGTCGGTTCCAGTGCAAAATCCGCCTTGGCACAGGCGGCCGCCACGGCGCGAAGCTCTTCTTCACGGCTGAGCCCCTGCATCGGGAAGTATTTGAGCGCATTGCCGCCCATATCGCGCACCAGCGCGATCGCCGCTTCGACCGGAACGATCGCCTGGTTCTCCTGGGCGGCGCTGACTGGGCCAGTGGAAATGTTCACGTAACCCGCTTGCCCCGTCGGTGAAACCAAGCTATTAATCCAGCTGTCTTGCGTGCCGAGGTTTGCCCGGGTCGCCCCAACGGCCGGGAACACTTGGTTGATGTGGCTGCCGGGATAATGCTTGGCGATTTCCGCAACGACCGCCGCCTGGCGGTTATCGCCGGCGCCCAGGCCGATCGAAACTGCATCGTCGATCTCCCGGCCGTACGCTTTCATCGCCGTGACGGCTTCCTGGGCAGTGGGGTAGTCTTTAGATAATACCCCGACGAGAACGTATCCTTCCGCGGCTTCGAACACTTCTTTGGCGTTCGGAATGTCTTTGGCCAATACATTGAGAGCTACCCGTTTTTTATAAAATCGTTTTGCAATCTGCGACATCTTAACGTCCTCCTGCCAATTCGCGTATTTTTTCGGCAATCACCTGGATATCGTCCCCCATCAGCGGGCGCGGATCGATATCGAAAAACCCTTGTCTGACGCCGTAATCCCGGGTATAAATCGCAATATCTCCGGTTTGCAGCGCATGAACCATTTCCTTCGCGTTAATGCCAGCCTGCTGCGGATCAACCTGCACCCGTGCCCGGTAAATCGCCCGTCCGGCTTCGTCCTGCACGATCGAAACCCGGATTCCCGGGAGATCGCTAAGCGGCATCAGCGTCTGCAAAGCCGCCTTTTCCCGCTCGCTGTGGTCAGGCTTGACGGCGTACTCGTCCAGGGCCTGCAGCAGGCCGAAGGATGTTTCCTTGCCGACCTTCATGCTCCGTCCAATGCCGTGCAACTGCACCTTCACCCATTCGATATAGGTACGTTTCCCGGCGACGATTCCGGAGGTCGGGCCTTCGATCGCCTTGGATCCGCTATAAATCGCCAAATCGGAGAACTTCACGTACTTTTGCAGATCCTCTTCCGCGGCCGCGTCCACGATCATCGGCACGTGGTTCCGTTTCGCCACCTCCCACGCTTCTTCGACGGAAATCATGTTCTTCTGCACCGCATGATGCGATTTCACGTAGAGGATCGCCGCCGTTTTCTCGCCGATCGCGTCTTCGAAATGTTCCGCCCGTCCTTCGTTGGCATAGCCCACTTCCACCAATTTGCCGCCGCCGAGGTAAACCATCGTTTCCACCGGAGCGCCGTATTGCACGTTGTGGCCCTTCAGGATAAGGATTTCGTTACGGGCAATCTCGTCCTGATGCAAACGCAAGCTCTTGCGCCGGTCGCCTTGTGTCACGATCGCCGCTACCGACAAGGCGATGCCGCTTGATGCCGAGTTCACGATCACTGCCGCCTCCGAACCGACGTGCTTGGCGACATGGTCCCCCGCCTTATCGACCAGATCGGCGATTTCGACGTAGCTCTGGCCGCCTCGCTTCATCGCCTCCATCACGGTATCGCTCGGTGCAGATACGCCGAGGATGCTCATCCGCCCGCTGGCGTTGATGACGCGTTTAAGCCCGTACTTCGCATTCAATGAACTTTCCATGGATGATCGCTCCTTTTGCTTCAATATGGCGATTCGAAACGCGCCGTTCTCCTTCCGAATCAATCAATTCCGTCGGTTCCTCCTTGACGGCAAATAAGGTCAAATTGGCAGGATCCCCGACCCGAATGCGGCCGAGCTCTTCCCTGCCCAGCCACTGCGCGGCGCGAGTGGTCACCGCCGCGACGACCTCTTCAAGCGGATAGCCGAGATAGAGGAATTTGCTTAGCACGTTCGCCATGCTATACACCGGACCGTTCAGCCGGTTACCCCGATAAATGTCGGTGCTGATCGTATCCGGGTTGATGCCGTGCCGCTTGGCCGCCTCGGCCACCCGGAAGGAGAAGCTCGCTGTGCCGTGGCCCACGTCGAGATGCACGCCCCGGCTGATGGCTTCAGTCAACACTGGAAGCGGTTCGCCTGATGCGTCGAACAGATTGTTCGCTTTGCCGTTGAGATAATGGGTAATGATATCTTTTCGCTGCAGCAGCGGAACCACCTCCCGGATATCGGGCGGAGCCGAACCGATGTGCACCATGAGCGGCAATCCCGTCTCAAGCGACAACTCCCGCGCGATACGCAGCGGCTCTACGCCGTTCTCCCGAACCACACTTTGACTGATCCTCGCTTTCAGGCCGACGATCGAGTCGCTGTAATCCGCTAGCGCTGCTTTGATCCGATCGCGGTCGATCCAGGCCAATTGGGACAGTTCGTCGATGCGTTTCAACCCGATCCGCGAGATGTTCAAGAACGCCAACAGGTTGGTGGCGGATCGTTTCCCGCTCGCCACTAGATCGCCAATTCGGTCCGCACCGCAGCTACCGGCATCCACGATCGTCGTAACGCCTTGCTTCGCGCCGATCTCATCGATTTCATCGCCGTACGGATCGAATTCCGGAAAAGCGTGAACATGCATATCGATCCAGCCGCTGGATACGTAAAGGGACGATCCGTCCCATTCCCGATCGCAGAGAGCTAGGCCGGCTCCGGTGATCTCGGCGATTTTTCCGTCCTCGATCACGATGTCGATCTCTTCCCCGTTCACTTTCTTCAGATGGCGGAGAACAATTCTTTCCTTCATTTGGTTCGCCTCTTTTTAATAGATCGTTGTCATGCTTACGGTTGGGTTTAGCATAACACGGAAAAATTCTCCTGAGAATATAACGTTATAATGTTTATGTGTGAAGTGCATCGAATCCTTCGATCGTCAGCTCAAACCCCACCTCAAACATGCGTCTCCACGGAAAATGCAGCCCGCTTAGCCGAATCCGACCTTCTTTTATATCCGCAAAATAGTGCGCTGCCGCTCGGTTCATTTTCTCCGCTAAAATCGCCTCAGCCTGCCCCAAGCAATGCTCCAGCACATAGTAGCTCGCGTTCAGCCCGGGAAGGTCGTTCGCCAGCATGTCTTGCCGCACCAGCGACTGATACAGGAAATCTTCTGCCAGACGGTGGTAATAAAAAACACGACTCGCCTCATATGCCTTCGCCAACTCGCCCTGCGCCCAGCGATTCGCGTAATAAGAAGCAATCACCAAGTGGGCCACCACCGTTCCCAGCGTGTTCCCGGACGTATTCCAGCCGGCGTAGGACGTTAATTGGTCCAACTGTCCTTTTTGCTGCAGCAGGTTTATCAGCACCGGATCGCCACCGTTGCACGTCGCCACGTCGCCTAATGCGACCATTTTCCCTTTGCGCAAGTAAGCCCCCATCGCTTCGGCAAACTCCCGATAATGAATTTCCGAGAAATAGGTGCGATGCCGTTCCTGGAACGGGATTTGCTCGGCCATCCCCGCCTGGTCGACCGCCGGCGAGTGGACGAGAAGCACTAAATCCGTCTCTGCGGAATGGTCGGCCAGGACGGCTCCTGCCGCGGTAATCTGCGATTTGACGCTTTCGTTCAGGCTGCGGTCTTCGTATTTCGGCTTGATCCGCGGACCCAGGGTTGAAGAATAACGCACAAAAATCTCCGGCTTGTACTGTTTCAATTCCCCGAAAATGCGGGCAAACATTGTGCAGCCTACCTCGTCTGCCCCTGGGTAGATCAAGACCTTATCCAGCACGTTCAACGCTTCCACGCGGCAAACCATCATTTGCTGTTCCGCCCGGGAGAAGCCGTATTGGGAATTGTCGTCCAACGGGACAACCAGATGGTCGATCACGCCTTCGCGGACCAGGGTCAATGCGTGCTGGTTTACTTGTTGGTTGACGGCACGTCGCTCCAAAAAATCGCCTAAATCGGCTTTCGGGATGAACCGCGTGACCTCTTCCAGTTCTCGTTGTTCCGCCGGGGTCAATACCTCCTGCTCCGCTTTGTCCGTCAGGTAACTGTATTTGAAAATTTGCCCGCCGTGAAATTTGTAATAATCCGGCTCTTCTTCGTCTTTGTTATTGTTTGGCACGCGCATAATTAAGTTAAAGGCGTGAATCTTGATGCCGGGGTAATGCCGTTTGACTTCCCCTAATACCGCCAACCGCCGCAAGCACTCCTTCAGAGATAAATGATGCAGCCGGGATGGCACGATCCCCCCGTAAACGAGCAGATCGATCGAGACAAGCAAATAATCCGCACCTTCCGCGGCCTCGAGCAGCCATTCCCGAAGCGCAGTCGTATTCGCCGGGCGTTTCTTGTTCCCGAGCATCGAACGGTCCGGAACGACGAGCGTTACGTCCGTCATCCGCGCCAGCTGCCTGGGAAACCCCTCGTTGCACGGCCTTTCGTCCAGCGGCACATAAACCACTTTAGCCATATTGCCACTCCTTCCCGTTAGCCTGATTCCCATCGAAAAATAGCGCATAGCTCATCGTACGCCTAATGTAATCTTAGCTTTCCGGGAGTCCAGGAAATATCCCACGGATTCACGATTATATCCGAAAAATGCAAAAAGGGCCGTTCGCCAAAGCGAAACGGCCCAAAACAAGGGAAGGCTCAGGAGGCATGATGCCGTCCTTTTGCCACAGGAATACAAGCCAAAATATTCTCCATTCGAAAAGCCCGAGGCGCATGGGAAGCCAGACAGGTCGCCCGAACTATACCCTCACGCACATCGTGCACCTCGATCCGCCGCTGGGTGATCTTGCCCTCGCGGTCGACGTAGATGATTTCTACGGTCCGGCCGATGTATTTTTCCACCCGAATCATCTCCAAATAAGAACGTTTGTTTGTATTATATGCAAACATGTGTTCTTTATTCAACTGGAAAATAAAACAGGGGGTATCGTGTTAAGGCAACAGACGCTACGTCACTTCTCCTTCGTCTTCCCTTGACGATTGTTCCCAAGCTCGAACAGTCCGGTGGCCGACAAACCGGCTAAACCTCCCGCCCACAGCCGCAACACTAATTCCATTTCCGTAAAAGGGTAAGCCGCGGCTCCGACCAATACGCCGATGACGACCCCGATGAAAGGGATCAGGTTTTTCGGCAGGTTGACGGTCGTTTTGACGAGTTGGACTAAAGCTAATACGAATACGGATAAAATCGAGGCAAAGGCCAACACATTGGTTAAAATCTCGTTTTGCATGACTTCCCTCCTTCTTATTGCTCCGGGATGCCCGCGGCCCGGCGCAAATAATTCGCCAGGTTGTTAAAATGCTGCGCTCGCGCCGAATTCCCTTCATCCCGCGCCTTAAACCAAGCCGGCGAAAGCCACCGGAAGATGATTTCCTGCGCATTACTTTTCGGTAGCGGAATCAGCGGACCGGCTGCGGATGAGGAGGCCAGCGGAATTCCCGAGGCGACTCGCAGATTGTTTGCCAAATTGTGAAAATGCGTCATTCCGACCTGGTCGCCCTTGGCTTGCGAGGCGAACCAAGCCGGAGAGACATAGTTGTCGATCAAGGACTGCGCGATGGTTGCGGGCAGCGGCGCAAATGACGTACTCGAATTTGGCGTTGGCCTAGGCGTCCGCATCACGTTGAGTTCGGTCGAGATATCGTCCAGTAACTGGTTCAGCGTTTTCCTGCCTGTGGCCAGAGCCTCATCAGGGTCTTGTCTGCGCGCCGGATCCAATTGCCGGTGGGACGGGATAAAGACATAAGGATTTTTGTTCCATATGCTGCAGCAATAGGCCAAATACCAAACATACCGCTTGTACGCTTCTGTAAAGTTTATGCGCCCGCCGTAGCAAAATTCCACCCCGATCGCCGCATCGTTGGCATCATAGCCAAACAAATCATTGTCGGTCGTGACGTCGTACAGCACGTGCCAGGCTTTTTCCGCCGGTTCGGGACCGGTGCCGGTCGGTATGATTTCAAGAATCTTCGTATCGTCAATAAATACATGGGCCGAGGCGGAGCGATTCGTTGGCGAGTTGAAATAGGCATAGTGATTGTCCGCCGTTGCTCCCGGATTTCCCGAGTCATGGGCCACAAAAAACTCCGGCGTTCCGGTCGATAACCTCGTCCCGGGCCTTATGTTCGGCCGGATCGCGACGTACCGCCTTTCAATTCGGTATTTTTGTGTATCCATAAGCGTTTTCACCCCTTCCATTCATACTATTCCGTACGGGTGCCGGTTCGCCTGTGCGCTTGTTTGTCCGATTCCAGGAGACAGGAGAATAAAAGAAAAGAGCCTGCGATAGATAGCAGACTCCTGGTATAAATTAGCATGTACAACTGAACTTGGGTGGGACAGTATCGCCTCCGGATGGGAGGTGATGCGTATGAAATTTTCGTTTTCGGAAGTGATCATGCTTGGCATGTTTGTCCTGGCACTGCTTACTTACCTGAATAAACGAAAATAACCCGCCCAGGTTAGCGCCATCGGTGCGGGTTATTCTCTGATGAACATTTGGAGGTTTCCCACCCAAGTGTTGTACCGGGGAGGCTGTGGCGCAGCCTCCTTGTTTCTATTGTTATCTTAGCATACTCTGCCATATACCTCAATCATTCACAGGGCGTTTATTCCTCCAGCCGATCGATCCGCTTATGGGCTTGTTTAGCCGATTCCTCGACGCGCGTCAGTCGCTCGGAGAACGCTTCAAATCGCTGGCCTTGCAGCTTTTGTTCGATTTTCATGTCATCAACGCCCCGCTTGATGTATTCTACATCCGCCCGCTGCACGGCCTCCGCCTCGGCCGACTCCTCGGCCTCCCGTTTCGCCGCCTTCGCGCGCCCCGCCCACCCCAACGCAACCCCGCTCACCGCCGCCAGCACGGAGGTCACCGCAGTGATTATCGTAATGTCCATTATTTACACCTTCTTTCGGGGAAAATGAAGAGCCCTCGGGGGACCGAGGGCATAAAAAATACGCCTTACGGCGCAATCATGTAGTTATGCTACTTTTCTGTTTACGATTTCCTCAACAACCATCTTGAGGTTATACAATGCTGGTACTTGATTCGGCATGTAAGTCCCAGCCATTGCCAAGCTTACCCAAACTTTGACCAGCCCACTATTCGGTGTAAATGTCATGGTCATCATCTCCCTCTCAAGCCTGCGGCGCGGCGGCGATCATCATCGTCAGTTCCGCGATGGCTTGTTTGTTTTCGATGTCCGACTTCTTTAGCTCGTCTTCCAAAGCAGCCACTTCAGACATTAGTCGTTCTTCCGGTGTTAGCTCCCTTTCAGTATATGTGTAGAAAAGCTCTCCAGTTGTCGTGTTCAGATTAAGGTGGGAAATCTGGCCGTTTTCTTCTGGCAGAGAAAAGCTTTCTTTTTCAATCAGTAACCCCGCTTCCAGTAATTCATCCATCGTTTTGTGAAGTCCATACACTGGATGAAACGGTTCGAAGTGTTGGTAAAGAACGTCCTTAATATTCGCCACAGTTGTATCTTGAAAGTTACTTAAATATACATATCCCGCCATGATAATTACCTCCTTATACCATATTAATAACAGATGAATTTGTTTTAATTAGTGTACCATCATGCTTATTTATAGCTAGGTAGCGAGCGTTGTTACCTACGCCTAAATAAATGTACTTGTCGTCCTCAAAAAATCCTAGGTCCGTGCTTGGGTTGTAACCGGTATTCCCGCTGTCATACGACGTTATTAGCTCGCCTGTAATCGCATATGTTTTTATTACTTGATTGACACCAACAAAAATTTTGTTGTTTTTCACTAGACCCATAGTCATCCAAGTTATATTGGGGCTAAGTCTAACTTGCCATAGTTGCGTGCCTGCCCTATTGATCGCTCTCACAGTAACACTTGAATTAGTTGTAGGGAAGAAGAAAACATACAATATTCCAGCTTCGATGAACATTTTAACGTAAGAATCGCTTAGTCCAGTGCTGTACCACGTCACCCCAGCATCCGTTCCTGTCATGGTAGCCAATTTTGCAGCTCCATTAGTTTGATACCATGTACCTTCTGCCGTAGCCCCTATACCCCATACAGGCCCCATGTTATCCTTTAGTGTTCCCTCAAAGGCGCTGTAATTAGTTCTTAGTCGCTGTAATTGTGCGATTTTCGCCGCAAGCCACACAAACGTATCGCTGCCCGATGCTGCTATTCCTTTGTCAGTAATGGCGGCAGCCACCGAAGTTTTCCCATTACTGACATTTGTAAAAAGCTCGTTGATCGCGGCAACGGTGCTATCCTTAGCTGTCGTGAGCAATTCTGGGAGCGCACCGACTTCGTCTTTCTTCGCCAACTTAGCGACCGTCTCCTCGTCCATCTCTTGCAAAGTTATTCCTTCTGCCATATTGAATCTCCCTTCACGTTTATTGCTGTTGCGTAACATCGTCCTATGGCGATATTCCTGTTCTCCATACATCGTCTACAAATTTTGAATTAATTGTACCCCCAGTAAACTTACCATTGCCATTTGATTTTCTTGCGACGTTTCTACATACCCGGTAATGTAAAATTCTCCATTTATGTTTCTGGCATCAAAAAACACCGCAGAATATTGATTATCCGATACGACACGCGGTTGAACAGACACATCGACCGTATTTAAGAAGTCAAATCCGCTCGGTTTGGTCGGTCGCACTCCAACGTGAATGTTCATAAATCTATTTGTGTTATAAAAAGAGTATATTACGTAGAACATAATATACTTTACGTCTGTCAGGTCTAGCTTAATATCGGTAGTGAATCCGCATCGACCCGCAGTTGACCCGTTGCCCTGTGCACCAAAGCTCACTGTTTTGTATGTGGAATCTTTATTAAAATACCCTGCAACTGATATAGAAGAGTCCGCCCCCTTCACGATGTTTGCACGGTCAATTGCAGCAGGCGGGGCTATAAATAGTGTGCTGCTACTAGATAGGTGGATAAAGCTATTTACCAGCCCCTCAACCAAACTACCAGTTACTCCGTCAATAACCACACCTTTCCTGAGATTGTTAGGTGTAATGTTGGTGAGGTCTAGCGTCCCCTGCTGCACCCCGATCTCAGTGCCTACTGTCTTTGTGCTCCGTACATCTGCGGCAGTTGCGGTACCATATTCACCCCCTTCACCCTGTAAGATAAAAGCCAAACCATCCCAAAACAGCGTGTACACGCTAGCGTAGATTTTAGCTGCGTTGCCGTTGGCTTTTTTGATCGGATATGCTGTATCGCTATTGATTTTGAGTGTCGGCGCGGATGTGCTGGATGCGTTAAACTTTATAGTAAATTTCCGGTTGGTGCCGATTGTCTTAGTTGTTGAAATGCTATATGCGTCTCCTGAGTTTATGGTTGTGCCGAGATGCGGCACGGTATCTGGCATCACATCCGCCAACTGCGCATCAATCTTCTCCTGCAGCCCATTCACACGATTCATTGGCACACTGTCAACCGCCAGCACTGCTCCGTTAATCGCCCCTTCTGGGCCGATCGGGACGTTTTTCAAGACAACCATCGAGATCTTCGACCCCGCATTAACGCCTGTTAGTAAAGTAATCTTCGCCCGCTGCATAACCTGCCCGGAACCATCTCGCACCGCGTTGGTGACGGTATATCGTGTCGAGTCGAGTGTCGCCCGATTAATAGAAACGAGCAACGTATCCGAATTCGCGTCGAACAGGTCGAGCGGGATTTCGAATTCCGTCTGTCCGTCTGTCGTAGCCGTGACCAGCAGAGGGTAGCTAACCAGTTTCGGGATGCCCGTCTCCGTGACCAAGCCGATCTGCTGATCGGTGTAGGATTTCGCCTGAAGTGCTACGTCACTGACCGCTTTCGGCGTCGCCGCCCGATCCTCCGCATCGCTATCCGTTTCGCTGGAAAGCTGCACCTTCCCCTTCACCGTCAATGAAGCATCCGGGATATCCATCTCCCCCACGGCAGCATCGATCTTATCCCAGTTATCGTTGAGCATCGTTTGAACATTAAAGGTTTCGTTCCCGTCGGTCACAGGGTCTTTCTTGAGCAAATTGAGATTCGGTGTGTTAGTT
>RCUU01000206.1_pt1 | contig 34639 bp, 44 predicted proteins | sample 2166211 | NCBI WGS metagenome assembly RCUU01 (sample SAMN09932620, study PRJNA488358) | compost metagenome | feature: garden; material: soil; isolation source: compost soil in phenylacetic acid-enriched culture | place: Germany: Experimental Botanical Garden Goettingen | collected 2016-01-27
GAGTCCACTCCCTTGAAATACTTCGTGATGGGAAGCCGATTTGAAAACTACCTTACAAGGAAGGAAAGTGCAGTATGGGATTGCAGATTTATAACACCTTAACCCGCGCCAAGGAAGAGTTCGTCAGCCTGACGCCCGGAAAAGTGAAGATGTATGTTTGCGGACCTACCGTCTACGGTTATATTCATATTGGGAACGCGCGGCCGATGATCTTTTTTGACGTGGTGCGCAGTTACCTGGAGAATCAACAATATGATGTAAATTACGTCGTAAACTTTACAGATGTGGACGATAAACTGATTCGCAAAGCGGAAGAAATGAACCTGACCGTACCCGAAGTGGCTGAGATGTTCATTGAGGCCTACTACGAGGATTTGGATGGTCTCGGGATTCCGCGCGCCACAGCCAATCCGCGGGTCACGGAGAACATGGAAGTGATCATCGATTTTATCCGCGACCTGGAACAAAAGGGATTTGCTTACGAAAGCGGCGGGGACGTGTTCTATCGTACGAACAAATTCTCGGAATACGGCAAATTGTCCGGACAAAATATCGGCGAGCTGCAGTTCGGTATCCGCATTGACGTGGACGATCGCAAGGAAAATCCGGAGGATTTCGTGCTATGGAAAGCGGCCAAGCCCGGCGAAATTCACTGGAGTAGTCCATGGGGCGAGGGTCGCCCCGGCTGGCATATTGAATGCTCGGCAATGTCCCGGCAATTACTGGGCGATACGCTGGATATCCACGGCGGGGGTCAGGACCTGCAGTTCCCTCACCACGAGTGCGAGGTAGCGCAGTCGGAGGCCGCCACCGGCAAGCCGTTGGCGAATTACTGGATGCATAACGGATATATCAACATAGACGGGGAGAAGATGTCCAAATCGCTTGGCAATGGCGTACTTGTCAAGGATTTGCGCTCGCTATACAAGCGGGAAGCCATCCGTTACTTCATGCTGTCGACCCATTATCGCAATCCGCTGAACTTCTCGGAAGATACGATGCAGCAGGCGGAACGCAGTGTAGAGCGGATCAGCAATGCCGCAAACAATCTTCGTCATCGGATGAATGCGGCGCCACAAGGCGGAGAGACGCAGGTCACGCCAGATTGGGCCGAGAAGCTGGAGGCGGTCCGTGCTTTGTTTCACGCCAAAATGCAAGATGACTTCAACACGCCGGACGCAATTACGGCGGTGTTCGAATGGGTGAGCGAGGTCAATACGCTGCTGCAGCAGCCGGTCGCCGGCCGCGGGGATCTTGAAGCGGCGCTGAAGCTGTTCGAGGAGATGAACGGCGTACTGCGCATCGCATTGCCGCCGGAGACTGAACTGCCCGGCGAAGAGATCGAAGCGCTGATCGCGGAGCGGGCCGAAGCGCGGAAGGCCAAGAACTGGGCCCGCGCGGACGAAATCCGCGACCTGCTGGACGCCCGGGGCATCGTGCTCGAGGACACGCCGCAGGGCATGAGATGGCGGCGCAAATGAGCGGGCCGCACGGGCCAGGCGCAGGGCAAGGGGCGCTGACCGGGCCGCAGCCAGGGCAGACGGCTCCCGGCGAAGAGAACGCGGCGTCCCAAAACGCCGACGCGCTGCCGCCCCTTGCTCCTGAAGGCGGGGCCGCAGCCTCAGAGCTCGGCTCATCCGCCGCGCTCTGGTTCCCCGACCCGCCCGCCAAGCCCGCCCGGCTGCTGCCGCCGCTGGCCCTCGCCTACATCGGCGACGCCGTCTATGAGGTCGCCGTCCGCCAGCATGTGATGGCCCGCCCGAATTTGCGGCCCCACCATCTGCATGGCCAGTCGACGAAGTACGTCTCGGCCAAGGCGCAGGCGCGGCTGCTGGAGTTGATCGAGCCGCTGCTCACCGAAGAAGAGAAGGACGTTGTCCGCCAAGGGCGCAACGCCAAGTCCGGCACGGTGCCTAAGAACGCCAACGTGCTGGATTATCGCCTCGCCACCGCTTTTGAGAGCTTGGTGGGGTACCTGTATTACACTGGAGCGCATGACCGCCTTCGCAGGTTGATCGCCCAAGGATTCGCTGATTTGGAGAATTATCGGGACCGCGGTTAATGACGCGTCACCATTGCATAGGAGGATTCCGATGGAGGAACAAGAATGGATCGGCGGCAAACATTCGCTGCTCGAAGCGCTGCATGCCGGCCGCACGATCAATAAAATATGGGTGGCCGAAGGCGCCCAAAAGCATCTGACCCAGCCCATCGTGGCTGAAGCCAAAAAACACGGTATCATCGTGCAGTTCGTGGACAAACGCAAGCTGGACCAAATGGCACCCGGCCTGCAGCATCAGGGCGTAGTTGCCCAGGTTGCCCCGTATGCCTACGCGGAGGTGGAGGATTTATTGGCCCGCGCACAGGAACGCGGTGAAGACCCGTTCTTGCTGATTCTGGACGAGATCGAGGATCCGCACAACCTCGGTTCGATTTTGCGGACGGCCGAATGCACGGGGGTGCATGGGGTGATCATCCCTAAACGCCGCTCGGCAGCCGTGACGGCTACCGTGTCCAAAACCTCGGCCGGGGCCGTGGAGTACATCCCCGTCGCTCGGGTGACGAATCTGGTGCAGACGATGGAGCAACTGAAGGAAGCGGGCGTATGGATCGTCGGTACGGACGTAGGTGCAAAAGAAGAGATGTATCGCAGCGGCAACGTGCTGACCGGACCGGTGGCGATCGTCATCGGCAATGAGAACAAAGGCATGGGACGGCTGGTTCGGGAAACTTGCGACGTTCTGGTTAAGCTCCCGATGAACGGTCGTCTTAACTCCCTGAATGCCTCCGTCGCCGCCGGGGTTATCATGTACGAAGTGTTGCGCAGACGACGCGCTGAAGGATAAAGGCCATGCGCGATTTGCGCGATGTGCTATTGGTTGACGGATACAACATGATCGGCGGGTGGGCTGAACTGGCCAAACTGTCCAAACGGGACCTGCAGGCCGCAAGGGACAGATTGCTTGAGCGGCTCGCCGATTATCAAGCCTTTTCTGGAAGAAAGGTGATCGTCGTTTTTGATGCTTATCGGGTTCCGGGGCTTGGGAAAGCCTATTCCCAAAACAAGGTAGAGATGTATTTTACGAAGGAGAAGGAAACGGCGGACGAATGTATAGAACGGCTGGTCGGCGAGCTCAAGCACCGTCGTCGGCAGATTTATGTTGCAACGAGCGATATGGTAGAGCAACACGTGATTTTTGGTCAGGGGGCGTTGCGGGTATCGGCTCGAGAACTCTTAATCCAAGTGGAGCAAAGCGAGAAGGAAATCCAGGCTAAAATCGCCGAGCGCAGCGCGAATTCTAGCCGCAATACACTAGATGGCAAGCTGACGCCAGAGCAGCGTAAGCTGTTCGAACGATGGCGCAGGGAATGAAAGGGCATTCTCAAGTTCTGCTACCAAATGCCCTTGACAAAGTTCGACTTTACATCTTTTGGTACTTTTGCGGTTGACGCTAATATGCACCTTCATATATACTGTTCGTATTACTTGAATGAGTGACGGGGAACCGTGCGTTGCGGCCGGAGGGATTTGTGGTGAGTGTCAAACTCGAAACATGGGTAAGGTTTGACTATGAGATCCAAAGTGACGAAGACATTGTCGAGGCGGTTCGGGAAGGCGACAGTGAAGCGTTGGAGTACTTGATTAACAAGTATCGGAGCTTCGTGCGCGCCAAGGCTAGGTCTTATTTTCTCATCGGCGCCGATCGCGAAGACATCATCCAGGAAGGTATGATCGGACTCTACAAATCGATCCGGGACTTTCGGGGGGATAAGCTCGCTTCTTTCAAAGCGTTCGCGGAGTTGTGCATCACGCGCCAAATTATCACCGCGATTAAGACGGCAACGAGGCAGAAGCATATTCCACTCAACTCGTACGTTTCATTGGACAAGCCGATCTACGATGAGGAATCGGATCGGACGTTACTCGACGTCATTTGCGGCACTCAGGTGAGTGATCCGGAAGAGTTGATCATTAATCAAGAAGAGTTTACCGGCCTAGAGGACAAGATGTCCGAAATTCTCAGTGATCTGGAGCGTAAAGTGCTGATGCTGTATTTGGACGGTAGATCCTATCAGGAAATCGCAGTGGATTTGAATCGCCACGTTAAATCGATCGATAATGCCCTGCAGCGCGTAAAACGTAAGCTGGAACGTTATCTGGAAGTGCGCGACGGCAGCATTTGAACTTATTTTCATTTTAATTAGGTCTTACATAAACAAGTAGACTCAAGGGTTGCCTGGTTGCAGGAGGCCCTTTTTTTACCACAAAATATCGACACTCCAAAGATTCAGAACGGCCGCAACTAAGCGGATTTACTGACCGGATCCCGTTTCTTCTCCCCTGCTTCTCTTCAGCGTTTCCCCTACGGATTTCTCTCTCAAGGGTTTATCTTCCAAATTCGTGAGCTATACTATAAATAATCGAAGAGGTTGGCTTGATGTCTCGTTGACACGGGTAGTGCCATGTGATAAAGTGTTTTAGGTAGGCCTAATTTTGTGTTTCCCTTTTTTAGGTGACAAACATTTGATTTAGGTCAATATAGAGACAGCTCATTTAGAATGTCTTCGGGAGGTGCACATCATGCGGGTAATAATTACGTTGGCTTGTACGAATTGCAAACAAAGAAACTACACGACAACGAAAAACAAGCGTAACCACCCCGACCGCATGGAGATGAAGAAATTTTGCAAGTTTTGTAACGAGCAAGTTCCTCATCGCGAAACCAGATAGTCCTTGGAGGTGTAGTCGCGGATGAAAAAAGGTTTCAAGTCGTTGTTCACTTTTTTCTCTGAAAGCTGGGCTGAGCTTAAAAAGGTTCGCTGGCCTAATCGTAAAGAGCTGACTAATTATACGCTGATTGTGCTCGGTACAATTACCGTTGTCGCGATTTATTTTTGGGTTCTGGACATCGGCATCTCTGCTGTGATCGAAGCGATAATTTAAGAAGGGTCCCTAGGTGGCTTGATATGGAAAAAAGATGGTATGTCGTTCATACCTATTCCGGGTATGAGAACAAAGTCAAAGCCAATTTAGAAAAACGCGTCGAGTCTATGGGCATGGAAGACAAGATATTCCGCGTTCTTGTTCCGATGGAAGAAGAAGTGGTAAACAAAGACGGGAAGAAGAAGACCGTCATGCGTAAAGTTTACCCCGGGTATGTCTTGGTGGAAATGATCCAAACCGACGATTCTTGGTATGTTGTTCGCAACACGCCGGGAGTCACCGGGTTTGTTGGCTCTACGGGTTCTGGTTCCAAACCTACGCCGCTGCTCCCTGAAGAAGTGGAACAGATCTTGGCGCATATGGGGATGGAGGAGCCGAAGCCGGTCATCGAATTCGAGCTCAAAGAATCCGTGCGCATCAAAGTTGGTCCGTTTGCCAATTTTGTTGGCTCGGTGGAAGAGATTCTGACCGAGAAAAGCAAGGTCAAGGTTCACGTCAACATGTTTGGACGAGAAACCCCGCTTGAACTGGATTACACTCAAGTGGAGAAGATATAAGGTTTCTTAGGGTTTCAAAGTGGGAGGGGCTGGTATCAGTTCCGTCTACCACAATTAGGGCAAGGAGGTGTTTTACATGGCGAAAAAAGTTATTAAAGTGGTAAAATTGCAAATTCCTGCAGGTAAAGCGAACCCTGCACCTCCGGTAGGTCCGGCGTTGGGTCAAGCAGGTGTCAACATCATGGCATTCTGTAAGGAGTTTAACGCACGTACCGCCGATCAAGCAGGTTTGATCATTCCGGTTGAAATTTCGGTGTTTGAAGACCGTTCATTTACTTTCATCACCAAAACTCCTCCGGCAGCCGTTCTGCTTCGCGTTGCAGCGAAGATCGAGAAAGGTTCCGGCGAACCGAACAAGAAGAAAGTGGCTACCGTGAAACGCGACACCGTTCGTCAAATCGCGGAGCAAAAAATGCCTGACCTGAACGCAGCATCCGTTGAAGCGGCTATGCGTATGGTTGAAGGTACCGCTCGCAGCATGGGCATCACGATTCAAGACTAATCTTGGATCCTCGAATGGAGGTCAAACTCCATTCTCAAGTGGGAGGAATTTCCGCTAATACCACAAAGGAGGACGAATTCATGGCTAAACACGGTAAGAAATACCTGGAAGCCGCTAAGCTGATTGACAGCGAAGCGACATATGAGCCTTCTGAAGCCGTTGAACTGGTGAAAAAGGCAGCGACTGCTAAATTCGACGAAACCGTTGAAGCTGCAGTTCGCTTGGGCGTAGACCCTCGTAAACAAGACCAAGCCGTTCGTGGTGTCGTTGTTCTGCCGCATGGCACGGGCAAAACCCAACGCGTATTGGTGTTCGCCAAAGGCGACAAAGCAAAGGAAGCGGAAGCGGCCGGAGCAGATTTCGTCGGCGATCAAGACATGATCAACAAAATCCAACAAGGCTGGTTCGAGTTCGATGTCTGCGTAGCTACACCGGACATGATGAGCGAAGTTGGTAAACTCGGCCGTCTGCTCGGCGGTAAAGGCCTTATGCCTAACCCGAAAGCAGGCACAGTTACGTTTGACGTAGCTAAAGCCGTTCAAGAAATCAAAGCGGGTAAAATCGAGTACCGTCTGGACAAAGCGGGCCAAATTCATGCGCCGATCGGTAAAGTATCGTTTACTTCCGAACAATTGAATGAGAACCTCAAAGCTCTCATCGACGCATTGAACCGGGCTAAACCGGCTGCTGCTAAGGGCGTTTACTTGAAGAATATCGCGATTTCTTCGACCATGGGCCCAAGCGCTCGCGTGAATACGGCCGTTTACAGATAATACCTCCCGCACTTTGCGGATCGGGGATTGACACACTAGTGTCGCCCTTGGTATACTGAAACAGTTGTTTTATGTGAGACTTAAATAAGAATATGCTTACCGTAGACAGTAGGTGCCGTAAGGCTTAATTCCCTACCGAGGTGTTGTGATAGAACGTCAATGGATACAGCGTTGCTGTGTGCAGATGATCCATCAAGCCTTCGTGATTCTGCGGAGGCTTTTTTCAATGCCTTGCGGAAGTAGCAAGAGGCTCATGAATCTAATAGGAGGTGTGCAGTTTGGCAAACGCAAATGTCATTCAAGCAAAACAAGAAGCCGTTGACGCTGTAACGTCTAAATTGCGCGAAAGCGCAACGACCGTCGTTGCGGACTATCGCGGATTGAATGTTGCTCAAGTTACTGAACTCCGCAAACAGCTTCGTGAAGCTGGCGTGGAATTCCAAGTGCTTAAGAACACGCTCGTTCGCCGCGCAACAGCTGCTGCGGAATTGACTGAGCTGGACGAAGTGTTGACCGGTCCTACGGCCATCGCGTTCAGTGCAGAAGATGCAGTGGCTCCAGCCAAAATCTTGAGCGATTTCGCCAAGAAGAACGATGCCCTGAAAGTGAAAGGTGGCGTGGTTGAAGGCCGTGTTGTTGGCGTCGACCAAATCAAAGCGCTGGCGGATCTTCCGTCCCGCGAAGGTCTCCTTTCGATGCTCCTCAGCGTGCTTCAAGCACCGGTGCGCAACTTCGCACTGGCTGTCAAAGCCGTTGCCGAGAAAGAAGAAGCAAGCGCGTAAGTTAGCCTTGCGAAAGCAAGTCATCTGATTCGCAAAAAATAAACTATTATATAATGGAGGTTCTACCATGAGTAAAGAAGCAATCTTGGAAGCAATCAAAGGTATGACCGTTCTTGAACTGAACGATCTCGTTAAAGCAATCGAAGAAGAATTCGGCGTAACTGCAGCAGCTCCGGTTGTTGTAGCTGGCGGCGGCGGCGGTGCTGCAGCAGCTGAAGAGCAAACTGAATTCGACGTAATCCTGACTAACGCTGGTGCTTCCAAAATCAACGTTATCAAAGTGGTTCGTGAAATCACAGGCCTCGGCTTGAAAGAAGCAAAAGACTTGGTTGACAACGCACCAAAACCACTGAAAGAAAAAGTGGGTAAAGAAGAAGCAGACGGCGTTAAAGCCAAATTGGAAGAAGCAGGCGCAACTGTAGAAGTGAAGTAATCACTACTTCTCCTATAACAAACCCCTTGAACTTGATTCAAGGGGTTTGTTGCCTATCACCCTCTTATTTGAGGGAGCAGCAATGGTTTATAATAGGGGACGAACCGTGAATTGATCCTAAGAAATAATGGAGGGAACACGTAATCATGTCAGATCACTACTACTCCAACAAGCCGACCGCAGCTCATGATCGTAAGACTTGGGACGCTAAGTTGAGGGGACAAACCTTTCGCTTTGTGAGTGATGCGGGCGTATTTGCCAAAGGGGGCGTTGATTTCGGAAGCCGTACATTGATCGAATCGATGGACATTCCGGAAGATGCCGAAGTGCTTGATGTAGGCTGCGGTTACGGACCGATTGGACTTGCAGCTGCCAAGCTGGCTAACCGGGGGCATGTGATGATGATCGACGTGAACTCACGTGCCGTGGAATTGGCCAAGGAAAATGCGGCTGCCAATGGCGTGAACAACGTGACGATTACGGAAAGCGATTTGTTCTCGGCCGTAGGAAACCGGCAATTTGACGTTGTGCTGACCAATCCACCGATTCGCGCCGGCAAAGCCACGGTTCATGCGATCTTTGAAGGTGCCTTTGAACGCTTGCGTTCAGGCGGATCCCTATGGGTAGTTATTCAGAAGAAGCAAGGTGCACCATCGGCGAAGGAGAAGTTGGAGACTCTTTTTGCACGGGTGGAGGAAGTGACGAAGGAGAAGGGGTACCGCATCTTTAAAGCGGTCAAAGCCTGAGATGGAATTAAGGTTGACTTGACAAAATCGATATGTTATTATTATAAAATGTCAGCATTAGGATGCCCTCGGTGGCTTTAGTTTGGTGAAATGTCAATAGCTTTGCGAAAACAATGCATAAAAATGTGTTGTTTTACGTATAATATGCACATTTTGGATAAACTAATAAATACGGGGACATCAGAGCAGAAACAGACACGGATAAATGATGCTCTTTTTTCGAAAGCATTCGATAAGGGCTTTTCTTTATTTGTGGATGAATCCGTATGGTCCTATTATAAGGGCACAAACACGGGTTCGCAATGTATTTTTAAAGTGAGTAGACATGAGGGGTGAGTTTAAGTTGGCAGGACATCTTGTTCAATATGGTCGACGCACTCGGCGTAGTTATGCGCGAATTAACGAGATACTCGAAGTACCGAACCTGATCGAAATCCAGCAGAAATCCTATGAGTGGTTCTTGGAAGAAGGCCTTCGGGAAATGTTCCAAGATATCTCGCCGATTCAGGATTTCACCGGGAATCTGGTGTTGGAGTTTATCGATTACAGCCTGGGCGAACCGAAGTATACGGTGGATGACGCGAAGGAACGCGACGTTACCTATGCGGCGCCGCTTCGGGTAAAAGTCCGGCTTATTAATAAGGAAACCGGCGAAGTCAAAGAGCAGGAAGTATTCATGGGAGATTTCCCGCTGATGACCGAAACCGGCACATTTATTATTAATGGTGCGGAACGGGTTATTGTCAGCCAGTTGGTTCGCTCTCCTAGCGTCTATTTCAGCACGAAAGTGGATAAGAACGGTAAGAAAATGTATACCGCAACCGTTATTCCGAACCGCGGCGCTTGGCTCGAATTGGAGACGGATGCGAAGGATATTATTTACGTGCGGATCGATCGTACTCGTAAAATTCCGGTGACCGTGTTGCTTCGTGCGCTTGGTTTCGGAACCGATGCGGAAATTTTGGAGTTGCTCGGTAACGACGAATATATCCGCAATACGCTTGACAAGGACAATACGGATTCGACGGAGAAAGCGCTGATCGAGATCTACGAACGTCTGCGTCCAGGCGAGCCGCCGACACTAGAAAATGCGAAGAGCTTGCTCGTGGCCCGCTTCTTCGATCCAAAACGCTACGATCTGGCCAATGTCGGCCGTTACAAAATCAATAAAAAGCTGCATATCAAAAACCGTTTGTTCAACCAACGTCTTGCTGAGTCGTTGATCGATACGAACACGGGTGAAATCATTGCCGAAGCCGGCCAAATGGTGGATCGTCGTCTGTTGGACGAGATTTTGCCGCATCTTGAGAACAACGTTGGTTTCAAGAATTACCATGTTGCCGGCGGTGTGCTTGATGCAGATGATGTACCTCTGCAAACCATCGACGTATTCTCGCCGATTGAAGACGGTAAAGTGGTTAAGGTGATCGCGAATCGCAACATCGATAAATCGGTGAAGCATATCACTCCTGCTGATATTATTTCTTCAATCAGCTATTTTATCAATTTACTGCACGGCATCGGCAGCACGGACGATATCGACCATCTTGGCAACCGCCGTTTGCGTTCGGTCGGTGAGCTCCTGCAGAACCAATTCCGCATTGGCTTGTCCCGGATGGAACGCGTCGTGCGCGAAAGAATGTCGATTCAAGACGCTAATGTGATCACGCCGCAAGCTTTGATCAACATTCGTCCGGTCATCGCATCGATTAAAGAGTTCTTCGGCAGCTCGCAATTGTCGCAGTTCATGGACCAAACGAACCCGCTTGCTGAGTTGACTCACAAACGCCGTTTGTCCGCACTGGGTCCTGGTGGTTTGACTCGGGAACGCGCCGGCATGGAAGTCCGTGACGTTCACCCGTCCCACTATGGACGGATGTGTCCGATCGAAACGCCGGAAGGTCCGAACATCGGTTTGATTAACTCCTTGTCGACGTTTGCGAGAATTAACGAGTACGGCTTTATTGAAGCTCCGTATCGTTGGGTTGATCCGAAGACAGGAGTCGTTACCGATCAAGTTGCTTACCTGACGGCAGATGAGGAAGATAACTATATCATTGCCCAGGCCAATGCGAAGTTGACCGAAGATAACAAGTTCGAAGACGAATCGGTTATCGTTCGTTACAACAAACAGTCGGATAACATCTTGACCATGCCGAGCAGCCGTGTAGATTACATGGATATTTCGCCGAAACAGGTCGTATCCGTCGCGACGGCGCTGATTCCGTTCTTGGAAAATGACGACTCGAACCGTGCGCTTATGGGTTCGAACATGCAGCGTCAAGCGGTACCGTTGCTCATTCCGAAGGCTCCGCTCGTCGGAACCGGGATGGAACATAAATCGGCCAAAGACTCTGGTGTCTGCATTGTGTCGAAATATGATGGGATCATCGAGCGTTCGGCGGCTAACGAAATTTGGCTGCGCCGCGTTGAAGTCGTGGATGGCAAGGAAGTCAAAGGCGACCTTGTTAAACATAAATTACACAAATTTATGCGTTCTAACCAAGGAACCTGCATTAACCAACGTCCGATTGTGAAGCGGGGAGAAGTCATCAAGAAAGGTGACATCCTTGCGGATGGTCCTTCGACCGAAATGGGTGAATTGGCACTCGGCCGTAACGTAGTCGTTGCCTTCATGACTTGGGAAGGCTACAACTACGAGGATGCGATCCTGCTTAGTGAGAAGTTGGTGAAGGAGGATGTATACACTTCGATCCACATCGAGGAATACGAATCCGAAGCCCGCGATACGAAGCTGGGGCCGGAAGAAATTACCCGCGACATTCCGAATGTCGGCGAAGAAGCGTTGCGTAACCTGGATGAACGCGGGATTATCCGCGTCGGCGCAGAAATTGCCGCTGGCGATATCCTGGTCGGGAAAGTGACGCCGAAGGGCGTAACCGAACTGACGGCAGAAGAACGCCTGTTGCACGCGATCTTCGGGGAGAAGGCTCGCGAAGTCCGTGATACTTCTCTGCGAGTACCGCACGGTACGGACGGGATTGTCGTCGATGTGAAGGTGTTCACCCGCGATAACGGTGATGAATTGCCGCCGGGCGTGAATCAACTCGTTCGCGTATACATTGCGCAAAAACGGAAAATCTCCGAAGGCGATAAAATGGCCGGACGCCATGGTAACAAAGGGGTCGTGGCTCGTATTTTGCCGGAAGAAGATATGCCGTTCATGCCGGATGGAACACCGGTACAGGTTGTCCTGAATCCGCTGGGCGTACCTTCGCGGATGAACATTGGGCAGGTGCTGGAAATCCACCTGGGTATGGCTGCATTGCAAATGGGTATTCACGTAGCTACGCCGGTATTCGACGGAGCGAACGAAGAAGATGTGTTTGACACGATGGAAGAAGCCGGTATGCAACGTAACGGTAAAACGATCCTATACGACGGCCGGACAGGCGAACCGTTTGAACGCGAAGTCACCGTCGGCGTCATGCACATGATTAAACTCGCACACATGGTTGACGATAAAATCCATGCTCGTTCGACAGGTCCTTACTCGCTCGTTACGCAGCAGCCGCTGGGTGGTAAAGCTCAGTTCGGCGGTCAGCGTTTCGGGGAGATGGAAGTGTGGGCGCTGGAAGCTTATGGCGCCGCTTATACGCTGCAAGAGATTCTTACCGTCAAATCGGACGACGTGGTGGGCCGGGTGAAAACCTACGAATCCATCGTCAAAGGAGAAAACGTGCCTGAACCGGGCGTGCCTGAATCGTTTAAGGTCTTGATCAAGGAGCTGCAAAGCTTAGGTATGGACGTCAAGATCCTGACCGAGAACGAAGAAGAGATCGAGATGAAAGAGATCGACGACGAGGACGATGCGTCGGGCGACAAGCTTAGTCTCAATCTGGAAGGCGCAGAAGTCGGCGTAGAATAGAGCGTTATACAGTCAAATCAGGACTTGGTTAAGGAGGGATGCTCCTTGTTGGACGTCAACAACTTCGAGTTTATGAAAATTGGGCTTGCTTCCCCAGATAAAATTCGTTCTTGGTCCCGCGGAGAAGTGAAGAAACCGGAAACGATCAACTACCGTACGTTGAAACCAGAGAAGGAAGGGCTGTTCTGCGAAAAGATTTTTGGCCCAACCAAAGACTGGGAATGTCATTGCGGTAAATATAAACGCGTTCGCTACAAAGGCGTCGTCTGCGACCGCTGCGGCGTTGAGGTTACTCGCGCTAAAGTGCGCCGCGAACGGATGGGGCATATCGAACTGGCAGCGCCGGTGTCTCATATTTGGTACTTCAAAGGGATCCCGAGCCGGATGGGCCTTGCGCTCGACATGTCTCCGCGTTCCTTGGAAGAGATCATTTATTTTGCATCTTATGTCGTAACGGATCCAGGCGAAACGCCGTTGGAGAAAAAGCAACTATTGTCCGAGAAAGAATACCGCAGCTACCGCGAAAAATACGGCTACGGATTCCAAGCCGGCATGGGTGCGGAAGCGGTGAAGAAGCTGCTCCAGGATCTCGATATTGACAAAGAACTTGATTTTCTGAAGGAAGAATTACGCACGGCCCAAGGTCAACGCCGTAACCGTGCAATCAAACGTTTAGAAGTCATCGAAGCGTTCAAAAGCTCCGGCAATGAGCCGGAGTGGATGATCCTCGACGTGCTTCCGGTGATTCCGCCGGAACTGCGCCCGATGGTTCAGCTCGATGGCGGCCGTTTTGCAACGTCCGACTTGAACGATTTGTATCGCCGCGTCATCAACCGGAACAACCGGTTGAAACGTCTGCTTGACCTGGGCGCGCCGGACATCATTGTTCAAAACGAGAAACGCATGTTGCAGGAAGCTGTTGACGCTCTGATCGACAACGGTCGCCGCGGGCGTCCAGTTACAGGTCCGGGCAACCGTCCGTTGAAATCCCTGAGCCATATGCTCAAAGGGAAACAAGGTCGGTTCCGGCAGAACCTGCTCGGGAAACGGGTTGACTACTCCGGTCGTTCTGTTATCGTTGTAGGCCCGTATCTGAAAATGTACCAATGCGGTTTGCCGAAGGAAATGGCGCTGGAGTTGTTCAAGCCTTTCGTCATGAAAGAGCTGGTTAACAAAGGTCTGGCCCATAACATCAAGAGCGCAAAACGCAAAGTTGAACGTGTCAGTCCGGAAGTTTGGGACGTGCTCGAAGAAGTCATTAAGGAGCATCCGGTTCTCTTGAACCGCGCACCTACGCTTCACCGTCTCGGGATCCAGGCGTTCGAACCGATTCTGGTTGAGGGCCGTGCCATCCGTCTGCATCCGCTCGTTTGTACGGCGTACAATGCCGACTTCGACGGTGACCAAATGGCTGTTCACGTGCCGTTGTCTGCGGAAGCTCAAGCGGAAGCTCGTATCTTGATGCTGGCATCGGGCAACATTTTGAACCCGAAAGACGGTAAACCTGTCGTTACGCCTTCGCAGGACATGGTCCTCGGCTCCTACTATCTGACGATGGATAACAAGGAAGCCAAAGGCGCCGGCATGATTCTGTCTTCGATTAACGAAGCGGTATCGGCTTATCAACGCGGAACGGCTTCTCTGCATGCGCGGGTAGCGATTCCAACTAAAGCGTTGGGCAAAACCAGCTTTACGGAAGCACAGCAAAATGCTTTGCTGATCACGACCGTGGGTAAAATCATTTTCAATGAGATTTTCCCGGCTAGTTTCCCATATATCAACGAAGCAACTCGGGTGAACTTGTTCCAAGGAACGCCGGATCATTACTTTATCCATGATAAAGGCGCCAATGTTCTGGAACGCATCATGGCTGCTCCGCTAGCAGGCGGTGTCGGCAAGGAATACCTCGGCGAAATTATCGGCCGCTGCTTCGAAATCTACCATACGACGGAAACCTCCGTCATACTGGACAGAATCAAGCAAACCGGTTTTACTTACTCGACTCGTGCGGGTGTAAGTATCGCGGTGGCGGACGTTATCGTGCCTCAGGAGAAGCAGGAAATCCTGCGTGATTCCGATGAGAAAGTCCGTGTTGTAACGAACCAATACCGTCGCGGTTTGATCACCAACGAAGAACGGTATGACCGCGTTATCGATATCTGGTCTAAATGTAAGGATCAAATTACCGAAGTGCTCATGAAATCGATGGATCGCTACAATTCCATCATGCTCATGGTTGACTCCAAGGCACGCGGTAACAAATCGCAGATCACCCAGCTGGGCGGTATGCGGGGTCTGATGGCCAACCCGGCGGGTCGGATCATCGAGCTCCCAATTAAATCGAACTTCCGCGAAGGCCTGACCGTCCTCGAGTACTTCTTGTCGACGCACGGTGCGCGTAAAGGTTTGGCCGATACCGCGCTGCGGACTGCCGACTCCGGTTACTTGACACGCCGACTTGTCGACGTGGCCCAGGACGTTATCGTTCGCGAAGAAGATTGCGGTACGGATAAAGGCTTTACCGTTAGCGTGATTCAAGATGGTAAAGAAGTCATCGAGGACCTGTACGACCGGATCGAAGGCCGCTACTCGTTTGAAACGATCAAGCATCCGAAAACGGGTGAGATCATCATTCATCGCAATGAATTGATCGACTCCGATAAAGCGCATGAAATCGTTGATGCGGGCATTGCCAAGCTGCAAATTCGCTCCGTACTTAGCTGCCGCGCTCGTCATGGCGTGTGCAAGAAGTGCTACGGACGTAACCTGGCTACCGGGAAACACGTGGAAATCGGGGAAGCTGTCGGGATCATCGCGGCTCAATCGATCGGTGAACCAGGGACACAGCTCACCATGCGTACGTTCCATACCGGGGGCGTTGCGGGTGACGATATTACCCAAGGTCTTCCGCGGATTCAGGAGTTGTTCGAAGCTCGGAATCCGAAAGGTCAAGCAACGATCAGTGAGATCGACGGCGTGATCAAGGAGATCCGTGAAGCCAAGGACCGCCGCGAAATCGAGGTTCAAGGCGAAGCAGAAACGAAGGTTTACTCCGTCACTTACGGTTCTCGTTTGCGCGTCAGCGAAGGCGATGAAATCGAAGCTGGCGACGAGTTGACGGATGGTTCGATCGACCCGAAAGAAATTTTGCGCATCAAAGGGATCCGCGGCGTACAGAACTACATTCTGCAGGAAGTACAACGCGTATACCGGAACCAAGGCGTAGAAATCAACGATAAGCACGTTGAGGTTATGATTCGCCAAATGCTGCGCAAGATCCGGATCGTCGATGCCGGCGATACGCCGCTCTTGCCAGGCTCTTTCGTTGACCTGCACGAGTACGAAGTCGCCAACAAAGACGCGATCCTCTCCGGGAAAGAGCCGGCGGTTGCCAAACCGGTTCTGCTCGGGATTACGAAAGCGTCGCTGGAAACCGATTCCTTCCTGTCCGCCGCTTCCTTCCAGGAAACGACGCGGGTGCTTACCGACGCTGCCATCAAAGGTAAAGTCGATAAGTTGCTCGGTTTGAAAGAGAATGTTATCATCGGTAAGCTGATTCCGGCCGGTACCGGCATGAATCGTTATCGCAGCATTCAATTTGAAGAACCGGAGCAAGACGAGACGGCAGAAGAAAGCCTAGAGCCTGTTTCCGTAGAGTAACTAGTTAAACGAAGCTATTACCGGCGCGGCCCTGAAGCAAGTTGTTTCCGGGGCGCGCCGGCCTGTTTTCTTAGGTGAAATCCGCTGAATAATTTGCTTGACATCAGCTATAGCGGAGTGATACTATATCATAGTGCGTGAGTAAGGATAAACCCTGTGCTTTGGAGGACGTCATGATGTCTAATGATAAAGGACTACGGGACGCACCGGTTAAGATCGGCAGCAAGCAAACCATGCGAATGGTCGAGCTTGGACGGGCCGAGGAAGTTTACGTTGCTGAGAATGCAGATCCGCGTCTTACATCAAGGGTCGTCGCTTTATGCAACCAACACGCCGTCAAAGTCACATATGTGGATACGATGGCCAATCTCGGCAAGGCTTGCGGGATTGAAGTGGGAGCGGCGATGGCTGCGATTGTAAAGTCATAGTTGATCGAAAATGTTTTTGCTAATGAGGGTGACTCCTTGGCAAAAACATTTCCTTTGTTCTTTTATGAACCGCCTGGGTCTGTGGGCTTAATCAAGAGGTTTGTAAAGTGAAATGAATTCTGAGGAAGGGGGTGGCAACAACATGCCAACTATTAACCAATTAGTACGTAAGGGACGCCAAGATAAGGTGTACAAATCCAAATCGCCAGCGTTGCAAAGAGGTTTTAATGCTCTGAAACGTGAGGCTACGGATTTGAGTTCTCCGCAAAAACGCGGTGTCTGCACTCGTGTAGGTACGATGACTCCGAAGAAACCGAACTCCGCACTTCGTAAATATGCCCGTGTTCGTTTGACGAACCGTGTAGAGGTGACGGCTTACATTCCAGGGATCGGTCACAACCTGCAAGAACACAGCGTGGTGCTGATTCGTGGCGGCCGGGTCAAAGACCTTCCAGGTGTACGTTACCATATCGTACGCGGAGCTTTGGATACCGCTGGGGTTAACAATCGGATGCAAGCACGTTCCAAATACGGCGCGAAACGTCCGAAAGCGAAGAAGTCCTAAGATTGCTTGGGATTTATATGGATGTTCAAAAACCGGCTTTTCAGCACCGAGAAGGTTGGATGAAGCTAGGGACTGAGTAGCGGAGCGTAGCTGTAAGCTACGTGAGCAACGGAAGGCCCGGCTGAATTCAAGATTCGAAGTCGAGATTGCATCATGATGTACATCGTGATCAAAAGATGGTTTTTGAACTACTACTAAAGGTTTTAATTATTGTTGAAAGGGGGATAACAAACTATGCCACGCAAAGGTCCAGTTACGAAGAGAGACGTGTTGCCAGATCCGGTGTATAACAGCAAATTGGTTACTCGCTTGATCAACCGCATCATGCTTGACGGTAAACGCGGCGTTGCTCAAAGCATTCTGTACAATGCGTTCAACATCATTCAAGAGCGCACGGGGAACGACCCTATGGAAGTGTTTGAAGCAGCGATCAAAAATATCATGCCTGTACTGGAAGTTAAAGCTCGTCGTGTCGGCGGCGCGAACTACCAGGTTCCAATCGAGGTTAAACCAGAGAGACGTACATCCTTGGGATTACGTTGGCTCGTTAACTACTCCCGCAACCGCGGTGAGAAAACGATGGAAGAACGTTTGGCTGCTGAGATCATCGATGCATCCAACAACACAGGCGCTTCTGTGAAGAAACGCGAAGATACGCACAAGATGGCGGAAGCGAACAAAGCGTTCGCGCACTACCGTTGGTAGGATAACGCCCGTATTTCAAAATTTATATTTTGAAGGGAGACAGATTCATGGCAAGAGAGTTCTCCTTGAAAAATACACGTAATATCGGGATTATGGCGCATATTGACGCCGGTAAGACAACCACGACGGAACGGATCTTGTTCTACACAGGCCGTACGCACAAAATCGGGGAAGTTCACGAGGGTGCTGCGACAATGGACTGGATGGAACAAGAACAAGAGCGCGGAATCACGATTACGTCCGCTGCGACGACCGCTCAATGGAAAGGTCACCGCGTAAATATCATCGATACCCCGGGACACGTCGACTTCACCGTTGAAGTCGAACGTTCCCTGCGTGTATTGGACGGGGCTGTAGGTGTGTTCAGTGCTAAAGAAGGCGTTGAACCGCAGTCTGAAACCGTTTGGAGACAAGCTGACCGTTATGGTGTTCCGCGGATCGCTTACGTCAACAAAATGGATATCATCGGTGCTGATTACCTGAACGTTGTCAAAGATATGCGCGAGCGTCTGCAAGCGAATGCAGTTGCAATCCAACTGCCAATCGGTGCGGAAAACGACTTTGTCGGGATTATCGATATCGTTGCGCAAAAAGCGTATATGTATAAAGATGATTTGGGTCAGGATATCGAAGAAACAGAAATTCCTTCTGAATTTACAGCACAAGTTGAAGAGCTTCGTGCGGAACTAGTTGAGAAGGTTGCTGAGCTGGACGAAGACTTGACGATGAAATACCTCGAAGGTGAGGAAATCACCGTTGAAGAACTGAAAGCAGCGCTCCGTAAGGGTGTTGTCGAAGTGAAAATCTTCCCGGTTATCTGTGGATCTTCCTACCGTAACAAAGGGGTTCAGTTGATGCTGGATGCCGTCATCGATTACTTGCCAGCTCCAATTGACGTACCAAGCATCCAAGGTCACTTGGAAGACGGTACGGAAGTGGAACGTCACTCTTCCGATGAAGAGCCATTCTCGGCGCTTGCATTTAAAATCATGACCGACCCTTATGTGGGTAAGCTGACGTTCTTCCGCGTATACTCCGGTATTTTGCAATCCGGTTCCTATGTGTTGAATGCAACGAAAGGCAAACGCGAACGGATCGGACGTATCCTGCAAATGCACGCGAACAGCCGTCAAGAGATCTCCGAAGTTTACTCCGGTGATATCGCGGCAGCTGTTGGTTTGAAAGATACGGGGACAGGTGATACACTGTGTGATGAGAAGGCACCGGTTATTCTTGAATCGATGAACTTCCCTGATCCGGTTATCGAAATCGCCGTTGAACCTAAGACGAAAGCTGACCAGGATAAAATGGGCGTTGCTCTCGGTAAACTGACGGAGGAAGACCCAACGCTTCGTGCTCATACGGATGAAGAAACGGGACAAACGATCCTTGCTGGTATGGGTGAGCTTCACCTTGATATCATCATTGACCGGATGCGCCGTGAATTCAAAGTTGAGACGAACGTAGGTAAACCACAAGTTGCTTATCGTGAAACGTTCAAAGCTCCTGCACGCGTCGAAGGTAAATTCGTTCGTCAGTCCGGTGGCCGTGGTCAATACGGTCACGTATGGGTTGAATTCGAACCGCTGGAACCAGGTACTGGTAACCAATTCGAGAGTAAAATCGTCGGTGGTTCCGTTCCTAGAGAGTATATCGCTCCGGCACAACAAGGTATTGAAGAAGCTATGAAGAATGGCGTACTCGCAGGCTTCCCGCTTGTAGACGTTAAAGCCACGATCGTAGACGGTTCTTACCATGATGTCGACTCCAGTGAAATGGCGTTTAAAATCGCCGGCTCTATGGCCCTGAAAGCGGCTAAAGAGAAGTGTCAACCGGTTCTGCTTGAACCGATCATGAAAGTCGAAGTAACGGTACCTGAGGAGTACATGGGTGACGTTATGGGTATGCTGAACTCTCGCCGTGGCCGTATCGAAGGTATGGACTCTCGCGGTGGAGCGCAAATTATCCGTGCGAAAGTGCCTCTCTCCGAAATGTTCGGTTACTCGACAACTCTTCGTTCCGGTACGCAAGGACGCGGCGTATTCTCGATGGAACTTTCTCACTATGAAGAAGTTCCAAGAAGTATCTCCGAAGAAATCGTATCCAAGAACAAAGGCGGAGAGTAATTTAATGTATTTGCTGGTCGGGAGACCCGTTCTTCCGATCGGTCACACATAACAATCCATATTTTAAGGAGGAACTGTTTAAAATGGCAAAGGCTAAATACGAACGTACAAAACCGCACGTTAATATCGGTACGATTGGTCACGTCGACCATGGTAAAACAACTCTGACTGCAGCCATCACGACTGTATTGTCCAAAACATATGGCGGTGCTGCTGTAGCATTCGACCAAATCGACAAAGCTCCAGAAGAGCGCGAACGCGGTATCACAATCTCGACGGCACACGTTGAGTATGAAACCAACAACCGTCACTACGCACACGTTGACTGCCCAGGACACGCCGACTATGTTAAAAACATGATCACCGGCGCAGCTCAAATGGACGGCGCAATCTTGGTTGTATCCGCAGCTGACGGCCCAATGCCGCAAACTCGCGAGCACATCCTGTTGTCCCGTAACGTAGGCGTTCCTTACATCGTTGTGTTCCTGAACAAATGCGACATGGTTGAAGACGAAGAGTTGCTCGAATTGGTTGAGATGGAAGTTCGTGACCTGTTGAACGAATATGAGTTCCCAGGCGACGACACTCCAATCATCCGTGGTTCCGCTCGTGAAGCTCTGCAAAACCCAGAAGGCGATTGGGCTAAGAAAATCGTTGAAATGTTCGAAATCATCGACGAGTACATTCCGTTGCCAGAACGTCCAGTTGACAAACCGTTCCTGATGCCTGTCGAGGACGTATTCTCGATCACTGGCCGTGGTACAGTTGCTACGGGTCGTGTTGAACGCGGTACGGTTAAAGTCGGCGACGAAATCGAAATCGTGGGTATCCACGAAGAAACGAAAAAATCCGTCGTTACTGGCGTTGAAATGTTCCGTAAATTGCTCGATTCCGCTCAAGCGGGCGACAACATCGGCGCATTGCTCCGCGGTGTTGACCGTAACCAAATCGAACGCGGTCAAGTATTGGCTAAACCAGCTTCCGTTAATCCGCATACTGAGTTCAGCGCTCAAGTATACGTATTGACTAAAGAAGAAGGCGGACGCCATAAGCCGTTCTTCTCCGGCTACCGTCCTCAGTTCTACTTCCGTACTACGGACGTAACTGGCATCATCAACCTGCCAGAAGGTACTGAAATGGTTATGCCTGGCGATAACATCGAAGTTACCGTTCAACTGATCTCCCCAATCGCGATCGAAGAAGGAACTCGCTTCTCCATTCGTGAAGGCGGCCGTACAGTTGGATCCGGTGCCGTTGTTAACATCAGCAAATAATAAGGCTTAATCAGCCTGAAAGAAGGAGCTGCACTCCGGTTTCGGAGAGCAGCTCCTTTTATTTTATGGAAAACAAAAACTTCAGATATTATGCTTGCATTTCGCCTATCTTTTCTATATAATAGTGAATGTTGTTCTGTGACGTTGCGATGATGTGAGAGGTTACTGACACACCCGGCCCCTTTGCCATGGGAGAGTGGTCAGAAAATTTTCACGGAGTATGTCCGATACTAAATTGGGCGATAGAAGGAGGGACTAAAATGGCAAAGCAAAAAATTCGTATTCGTTTGAAAGCTTACGACCACAGAATTCTTGATCAATCCGCAGAGAAAATCGTTGAAACGGCAAAACGTTCGGGTGCTGGCGTATCCGGGCCGATTCCGCTGCCAACTGAGAAACAAGTGATTACTATTCTCCGTGCGGTACACAAGTACAAGGATTCCCGGGAACAATTCGAACAACGGACGCACAAACGTCTGATCGACATTGTTAATCCGACTCCACAAACTGTGGATGCCTTGATGCGCTTGGACCTGCCGTCCGGTGTAGATATCGAAATCAAATTGTAATACCTACTATATGTAAGGTAACCAGGAAAGGAAAAGAGGTGTCAACATGAAAGGTATCTTAGGGAAAAAACTTGGAATGACTCAAGTGTTTACTCCGGAAGGGAACGTAGTTCCTGTAACGGTTATTGAGGCGAGTTCTAACGTGGTTCTGCAGAAGAAAGATCTGGAGAATGACGGCTATGAAGCGATCCAAATCGGTTATGCCGATAAGAAGGAAGCAAGAGCGAACAAACCGGAAGTTGGGCATGCGAAGAAAGCAGGCGCAACGCCTAAGCGCTACGTTCGCGAAATTCGCGGTGTTGATTTGGCAGGATATGAAGTTGGCCAAGAGGTCAAAGTTGATATTTTTGCTGAAGGCGAATTTGTTGACGTAACAGGTATTTCGAAGGGTAAAGGATTCCAAGGCGTAATCAAACGCTGGGGACAAAGCCGCGGCCCGATGGCTCACGGTTCCCGTTACCATCGCAGACCAGGTTCGATGGGTTCCATCCAAGCGAACCGTGTTCCTAAAGGTAAACACCTTCCAGGACATATGGGCAGCGAAACCGTAACGATCCAAAACCTCGAAATCGTGCGCGTGGATGCAGAACGCAACGTACTGCTTGTTAAAGGCTCGATTCCAGGTCCTAAAAACAGCTTCGTTAAAATCAAACAAACCATTAAGAAATAATTAGCCCTCAAGAAAGGAGGAACAACAAATGCCAAAAGTAGCACTTTTCAATATTAGCGGTAGCCAAGTAGGCGAAGTGGAATTGAATGACGCCGTATTCGGAATTGAACCGAACGCGCATGTCCTTCATGAAGCTGTAGTCATGCAGCGCGCTTCTCTGCGTTTTGGTACGCATAAAGTTAAAGGACGCTCCGAAGTTCGTGGCGGCGGTCGTAAACCTTGGAAACAAAAAGGTACAGGGCGGGCTCGTCAAGGCTCCATTCGCGCTCCTCAATGGAAAGGCGGCGGCGTGGTATTCGGACCAACTCCGCGCAGCTATTCCTACAAACTGCCTAAGAAAGTTCGTCGTTTGGCGATCAAATCGGCGCTCTCGTCGAAAGTGATCGATCAGGACATCATCGTATTGGATACACTTGCGATGAACGCTCCTAAAACGAAAGAATTCGCGGCGATTTTGAACAACCTGAAAGTGGAACGCAAAGCTTTGATCGTAGCGCCTAGCTATGACGACAATCTGGCGCTTTCCGCACGCAATATCCCAGGTGTTAAATTCGTAGCGGCAGACGGCATTAATGTTCTTGACGTGCTGACGCACGACAAACTGATCATTACGAAGGAAGCAGTTCAGAAGGTAGAGGAGGTGCTCGCGTAATGAAAGATCCTCGCGATATTATCAAACGCCCGGTGATTACGGAACGTTCTACGGAATACATGAACGACTTGAAATATGTCTTCGAAGTAGATCTGCGTGCCAACAAAACCGAAGTCAAACAAGCAATTGAGTCGATTTTCGGTGTGAAGGTTAAGAACGTTAACACCCTGCGTGTTCCCGGGAAGTTGAAACGTTACGGACGCTACTCCGGATACACTCCTGAGTGGAAGAAAGCTTTTGTTACATTGACTGCGGACAGCAAGCCGCTTCAATTCTTTGAATCGGTATAAAATCGTTTAAAGTAAGGAGGGAAATCTCGTGCCAATCAAAAAGTACAAACCGACATCCCCGGCAAGACGCGCCATGAGCGTGTCGACCTTCGAAGAAATTACGACGGATCAACCGGAGAAATCTTTGCTTGCGCCGCTGAGCAAAACGGCTGGCCGCAACAACCAAGGTAAAATTACTGTTCGTCACCACGGCGGCGGGCATAAACGTAAATACCGCATCATCGACTTCAAACGGAACAAAGATGGAATTCCAGGCCGCGTTGCTACGATCGAATACGATCCAAACCGGACTTCGAACATCGCTTTGATCCATTATGCCGATGGCGAAAAACGCTACATCATCGCTCCTAAAGGTTTGAAAGTGGGCGACGTGATCGAATCTGGCGTAGGCTCCGACATCAAAATCGGTAACGCTATGCCGCTGGAGAACATCCCGGTAGGTACTGTAATCCACAACATCGAGCTGAAACCAGGCAAAGGCGGACAACTCGTTCGTGCTGCTGGTACAGAAGCTCAATTGCTCGGTAAAGAAGAGAAATACGTTACGATCCGCCTGTCTTCTGGCGAAGTACGTAAAGTCTTGAAAGTTTGCCGTGCAACGATCGGTTCCGTGGGTAACGGTGACCATGAGCTCGTGAAAATCGGTAAAGCAGGACGCAGCCGCTGGCTCGGACAACGTCCGGAAGTGCGCGGTGTCGTCATGAACCCGAACGATCACCCTCACGGTGGTGGTGAAGGTCGCGCTCCAATCGGCCGTAAATCTCCGTTGTCTCCTTGGGGCAAACCGACCCTGGGTTACAAAACTCGTAAAAAAGGCAAAGCATCTGATAAATATATTGTTCGTGGTCGCACGAAGTAATCCGCATATCGCGGATCACTTCGCGGCTTGAACGAGCGTAACATGCAGCGCATTGTGAAGGGAGGATAAATGAATGAGTCGCAGTCTGAAAAAGGGACCTTTTATCGACGGTTACCTGCTTAAGAAAGTCGAGGAAGCGAGCGCTTCGAGCAAGAAGGTCGTGATCAAAACTTGGTCCCGTCGCTCCACGATCTATCCGCAATTCATTGGTCAAACGTTTGGTGTTTATGATGGCCGCAAGCACGTACCGGTGTATGTGACCGAGGATATGGTCGGACATAAACTGGGCGAATTTGCTCCAACCCGGACCTACAAAGGTCATACGGATGACGATAAGAAAACGAGACGTTAATAACGATAAGTTCTTCGTTTGAGAGGAGGTAATACTACATGGAAGCTAAAGCACATGCAAGATCGATTCGTATTGCTCCCCGCAAAGCTCAGCTCGTTATCGACCTGATCCGCGGTAAGCAAGTTGGCGACGCGATCGCGATTCTCCGCCATACGCCAAAGGCGGCGTCCCCGATCGTTGAGAAGCTTTTGAACTCGGCGATTGCCAATGCTGAACATAACTATTCTATGGATGTAAATAAATTGGTGATTACGCAAGCTTACGTAAACCAAGGTCCGACGATGAAACGTTTCCGTCCACGGGCAATGGGACGTGCTAGCCGGATCAACAAACGCACCAGCCACATTACTTTGGTGGTATCCGAAAAATAAGGAGGGAAAACGTGTGGGCCAAAAGGTAAATCCGGTCGGATTACGAGTAGGGATTATCCGTGATTGGGAATCCAAATGGTACGCAGGCAAAGATTTTGGTGATCTTTTGCTGGAAGACGTAAAAATTCGTGAACACCTGAAAAATAAACTGAAAGACTCCGCGGTATCTCGGATTGAGATCGAGAGAGCGGCAAATCGTGTGAACGTTACGATCCACACAGCCAAGCCGGGTATGGTTATCGGTAAAGGCGGTTCGGAAGTAGAAAACCTGCGCGGAGCAATTACGAAAATCGCAGGCGGTAAAAAAGTTCACATTAACATTTCCGAAATCAAACACCCCGATCTTGACGCAATTTTGGTTGCTGAAAGCATCGCACAACAATTGGAACGTCGCGTTTCTTTCCGTCGTGCGCTGAAACAAGCGATTCAAAGAACGATGCGTTCGGGAGCTAAAGGGATTAAAACGGCAGTCAGCGGTCGTCTCGGCGGTGCTGAAATTGCTCGTACGGAAGGCTACAGTGAAGGAACTGTTCCACTTCATACGCTCCGCGCCGACATCGATTACGGTACGGCAGAAGCGCATACAACTTATGGCCGTATCGGCGTAAAAGTATGGATCTATCGTGGAGAGGTTCTTCCTACGGCTAAGAAACAACAAGCTGCTCAGGAAGGAGGCAACTAATCATGTTGGTACCTAAACGCGTAAAACACCGCAAACAACAACGCGGTAATATGAGAGGCCAAGCAAAAGGCGGCACCGAACTTAACTTCGGCGAATACGGCCTGCAAGCTTTGGAGCCGACTTGGATCACGAACCGTCAGATCGAAGCAGCGCGTATCGCGATGACTCGTTACATCAAACGTGGCGGTAAAGTATGGATTAAGATTTTCCCTGACAAGCCGATTACTCAAAAGCCTCTTGAAGTCCGGATGGGTAGCGGTAAAGGTAACGTAGAAAAATGGGTCGCAGTTGTGAAACCAGGCAAAATCATGTTTGAGCTTGCCGGTGTATCTGAAGAAATCGCACGTGAAGCTATGCGTCTTGCTGCTCACAAACTGCCGATCAAAACTAAGTTTGTGAAACGTGAAGAATTGGGTGGTGAAGCAAATGAAAGCTAATGAACTTCGCAACTTAACCACTGCTGAAATCGAACAAAAAATCGCAGGTTTTAAAGAAGAACTCTTTAACCTCCGTTTTCAGTTGGCTACCGGCCAACTCGATAACCCGACTCGGATCCGCGATGTGCGTAAGGAAATAGCTCGTGCTAAAACCGTTATCCGTGAAAGAGAACTTGGGATTATCAGTTAAGAAGCGCTAAATGCGTAAGCGAAGCGCCTAAGTCCAGGAAGGAGGCTAACCATGAGCGAACGTAACAGCCGTAAAGTGCAAATTGGTAAAGTCGTCAGCGACAAGATGGACAAAACGATCGTTGTTGCTGTAGAAACCTACAAAAAGCATGATTTGTACCACAAACGTATTAAATATACGAAGAAGTTTAAAGCGCATGACGAGAACAACACCGCGAAAATCGGAGATACCGTCAAAATCGCCGAAACTCGTCCGTTGTCCAAAGACAAACGCTGGAGACTCGTTGAAGTCGTTGAAGAAGCGGTTATCATTTAATAGCACGGTAGCTTAGACCGAAAGGAGGAAATATCCATGATTCAACCATTTACACGTTTGCAGGTTGCTGACAACTCCGGCGCGAAGGAACTGATGTGTATCCGCGTTTTGGGTGGTACGGGTCGTCGTACAGCACAAATCGGAGATCTGATCGTTTGTTCCGTCAAACAAGCAACACCAGGCGGCGTTGTCAAAAAAGGTGATGTAGTCAGAGCGGTTGTCGTTCGTACGAAACGTTCGGTTCGTCGTAAAGACGGTTCCTACATTGCATTCGATGAGAACGCAGCGGTTGTTGTTAAAGAAGATAAGAGCCCACGCGGAACGCGTATCTTCGGACCTGTCGCTCGCGAACTTCGCGACAAAGACTTTATGAAGATCGTTTCCTTGGCTCCGGAAGTTATCTAAGAACACCCCATAAACAAACGGGGAGCCCGATTTAACAGGAGGTGTAAACCAAGTGCCTAGACTGAAGAAGATTCTTGAATCTCATAACAATAAGCTGCACGTCAAAAAGGACGACACGGTCATCGTGATTTCCGGTAAAGACAAAGGCAAAAAAGGCCGCGTCATCGCCGCTTATCCTCGCGAAAACCGCGTTCTTGTGGAAGGCGTGAACATGGTTAAGAAACATCAAAAACCAAATCAACTGAATCCACAAGGCGGCATTATCGAGAAAGAAGCTCCGATTCACGTTTCGAACGTAATGCATGTTGATCCGAAGAGCGGAAAAGTAACCCGTATCGGTTACAAAGTATTGGACAACGGCAAGAAGGTTCGCGTAGCGAAGAGATCCGGAGAAGTAATCGACTAATCCAGTAACGTTAAGAAAGGAGGTCCATGATTCATGGCAGCAAGAATGAAAGAACGCTTTTTGAACGAAGTAACACCTGCTTTGGTTCAAAAATTCAACTATACAACGGTAATGCAAGTACCGAAGATCGAGAAAGTCGTTATCAACATGGGTGTTGGTGACGCTGTAGCGAACTCCAAAGTGCTTGATTCCGCAGTAAACGATATGCAGTTGATCGCTGGTCAAAAGCCGGTTATCACCCGTGCGAAGAAATCCATCGCCGGTTTCAAACTGCGTGAGAACATGCCGATCGGCGTGAAAGTAACCCTTCGCGGTGACCGCATGTACCATTTCCTCGACAAACTGTTTAATGTAACGCTTCCGCGTGTCCGTGACTTCCACGGTGTATCGACGAAAGCATTCGACGGTCGCGGTAACTATACGCTGGGCCTGAAAGAGCAACTGATTTTCCCAGAGATCGAATACGATCAAGTGGATAAAGTGCGTGGTATGGATATCGTCATCGTAACGACGGCGAAAACCGACGAAGAATCCCGCGAGCTCTTGACGCAACTCGGCATGCCGTTTGCTAAGTAAAAGTCCATTTTCTCCGAAACTATTTAGGAGGTGTCAGGCTAAGTGGCTAAAACTTCGATGAAAGTTAAACAACAACGTACACCTAAATTCAAAGTTCGGGCTTATACCCGTTGTGAACGTTGTGGTCGCCCACATTCGGTATTGCAAAAGTACAAGATTTGCAGAATTTGCTTCCGTGAATTAGCTTATAAAGGCCAGATTCCTGGCGTGAAAAAAGCAAGCTGGTAATTAATCAACAACGGGAAGGAGGTTTACACGTATGACTATGTCAGATCCAATTGCAGATATGCTTACACGTATTCGTAACGCGAACACGGTTCGCCACGAAACTGTAGAGCTTCCTGCGTCCACGATCAAAAAACAAATCGCTGAAATCTTGAAGCGTGAAGGTTTTATCCGTGATGCAGAATATGTTGAAGATAACAAACAAGGGATCATTCGTATTTTCCTGAAATACGGTCCTAACAATGAGCGCGTCATCTCTGGACTTAAGAGAATCAGTAAACCAGGCCTTCGCGTGTACACGAAAAGTAACGAAGTTCCTCGTGTCCTCGGCGGCTTGGGTATCGCGATTATCTCCACTTCCAAAGGTGTCATGACTGACAAGGAAGCTCGCCAGTCCAAAGCCGGCGGCGAAGTTGTCTGCTACGTTTGGTAATTAACGTCTTATAACAAGGAGGTGCAATAAATGTCTCGTATTGGTCGCAAACCAATTACAGTACCAAGTGGTGTGGATATCACACTTGATAATAGCGTCATTACGGTAAAAGGGCCAAAAGGCACTTTGACTCGTGAGCTTCATAAGGACATCAAGGTATCGGTTGACAGCAACGTGATTACCGTTGAACGTCCTTCTGATAATAAGCTGCATCGTTCTCTGCATGGCACGACTCGCTCCGTTGTGAGCAACATGGTCAACGGGGTAACGGAAGGCTTCTCCAAAACGCTCGAGCTGGTTGGTGTCGGTTATCGCGCAAGCTTGTCCGGCAACAAACTGGTTTTGAACGTAGGCTACTCCCACCCGGTGGAAATCACCCCGGAAGCGGGCATCGAATTTGAAGTACCTTCGAATACGAAGATCATCGTTAAAGGGATCAATAAAGAGCGCGTAGGCGAATACGCTGCTAAAATTCGTTCCGTCCGCGCACCTGAGCCATACAAAGGCAAAGGGATCAAGTATGAAGGTGAACGCATCATTCGTAAGGAAGGTAAAGCCGGTAAGAAGAAATAAGTTTCTTCTTAACGCGCCTGTCCTTCTGGCGTCTTGAAATGAAATGTCCGATAGTGGTAAACCGAAGGGAGTGAAATGGAAGTCATGATTACAAAAGGTGATAAGAATAAAGCACGTCTGAAAAGACATCTGCGTGTGCGTAGAAAAGTCCAAGGAACGGCAGCTCGTCCAAGACTGAACGTATACCGTTCTTCCAAACATATCTACGTACAATTGATCGACGACGTAGCAGGCGTAACGCTGGCTAGCGCATCGACGGTTGATAAAGAGCTGAGCAGTTCGATCGGCAACGGAGGCAACGTGGAGTCCGCTCGCAAAGTTGGCGAATTGATCGCTAAACGCGCTCAAGAAAAAGGGGTCAAAAACATTGTGTTTGACCGCGGAGGATACTTGTACCATGGACGGATTCAGGCACTGGCTGACGCAGCCCGCGAAGCAGGCCTGGAATTCTAAAAATAATCACTAAAAGGAGGTTAACGACTTGCGTGTAGATCCGAACACTTTAGAACTGACAGAAAGAGTTGTAAACATTAACCGCGTAGCTAAAGTAGTTAAAGGCGGACGCCGTTTTAGCTTCAGCGCGCTCGTGGTTGTCGGCGACGGCAAAGGTTGGGTTGGCGCCGGGATCGGTAAAGCAGGCGAAGTGCCTGACGCGATCCGCAAAGGCATCGAAGATGCGAAGAAAAACCTTGTGCATGTTCCGCTCGTAGGCACAACGATCCCTCACCAAGTAATCGGGCATTTCGGAGCTGGCCGCGTTCTTCTGAAACCGGCGTCCGAAGGTACCGGGGTTATCGCTGGCGGTCCGGTTCGTGCGGTTCTCGAGCTGGCAGGCGTAGGCGACATTTTAACTAAATCCTTGGGTTCTTCGAATTCCATCAACATGGTCAACGCGACTTTGGAGGGCTTGTCCCGTCTGAAACGCGCTGAGGATGTTGCGAAATTGCGCGGTAAAACCGTCGAAGAACTTCTCGGTTAAGGAGGGAATCTCATGGCTAAACTGCAAATTACCCTCGTGCGTAGTTTGATCGGTCGTCCGGAGAACCAACGTACTACCGTGAAAACATTGGGTCTTCGCAAAATCAACCAATCCGTTGTTCACAACGATAACCCAGCCATTCGTGGCATGGTTAATCAAGTGAGCCATCTGGTATCGGTTAAAGAAATCGAAGCCTAAGGATATCGTAAGTTTTTAAGTGCCAACAATAAATAAGGAGGTGCAACGAACGATGAAGTTACATGAGCTTTCCCCAGCTCCTGGCTCCCGCCAAGAACGCAAACGCGTCGGCCGCGGTACAGGTAGCGGCATGGGTAAAACATCTACTCGCGGTCACAAAGGTCAAAACGCTCGTTCTGGCGGTGGTGTGCGTCCAGGCTTCGAAGGCGGTCAAAACCCGCTGTATCGTCGCTTGCCAAAACGCGGGTTCATCAATCCGACGCGGAAAGAGTATGCGATTGTTAACATCGAAGATTTGAACAACTTTGCGGCGGATACGGAAGTGACTCCTGAACTGTTGTTTGAACAAGGAATCGTGAAAGACGCGAAAAGCGGCATCAAGATTCTCGGCAACGGTGAAGTTACTGTCAAGTTGACAGTTAAAGCGAATAAGTTCTCCCAATCTGCGGTAGAGAAAATCGAGGCTGCCGGCGGTAAAACCGAGGTGATCTAATGTTTAAAACCATTAAGAACATATGGCATGTTCAAGACCTTCGCAACCGCATTTTGTTTACGTTGTTTATTTTCCTCATTTACCGGATCGGTTCTTTCGTTCCGGTTCCGGGCGTTAATAAAGACGTCTTCGAGGCGACGAACACGGCAGGCAGCGACTTGTTAGGGTTCTTGAACACCTTCTCGGGCGGCGCCCTGAAGAACTTCTCTATTTTCGCCCTCGGGATTATGCCTTATATCACGGCTTCCATCATCGTGCAACTCTTGTCGATGGACGTCATTCCGAAATTTGCGGAATGGGCCAAACAAGGGGAACACGGCAAGAAAAAAATGGCTCAAGTGACTCGTTACGGTACTGTCATTTTGGCCGTGATTCAGGCTTTCGCCACATCGATTGGCTTTAACCGGTTGTATGGTACGGAAATGGTGCCAAACGCAACGTTTGGTGACTATCTGGTCATTGCAATCGTGTTAACGGCAGGTACATCGTTCCTGATGTGGTTAGGTGAGCAGATTACCGAAAGAGGGATCGGCAACGGGATTTCGCTCATCATCTTCGCCGGGATTGTCGCAACGATCCCATCGCATATCACGACAATTGCTCAATCCGAGTTTATTGTTGAAGGTCAAGCGTTTATCAACGTGGTGAAGTCCATTGCGATTATCCTCGTCTGCGTATTGATCGTGATCGGCGTCATTTACATCCAACAAGCGATTCGGAAAATTCCGGTACAATACGCTAAACGCGTAGTCGGCAATAAAATGTATGGCGGGCAGAATACCCATATTCCGCTCAAAATCAATGCTGCCGGCGTGATTCCGGTCATTTTCGCCGTTTCCTTGCTGCAATTCCCAGTGGTTATCGCCAGCTTCTGGTCGACGCACACTTGGGCGCAATGGATCAGCAACAACTTGTCTACCAACCGTCCGCTCGGGATGGTGCTTTATGTGGTCATGATCGTCGGCTTCACGTTCTTCTATACGTTCGTACAGATGAACCCGCAGCAGATGGCTGAGAACATGAAGAAAAACGGTGGATATATTCCAGGGATCCGTCCGGGTAAAACGACGGAAACCTATCTTACTCGGGTATTGACCCGTCTGACGATGACCGGCGCTATTTTCCTAGCCGCAATCTCCATCCTTCCTATGGCTTTGGGGGCTTTGGCAGGACTGCCGCGTACGGTTCTGATTGGCGGTACTTCGATTCTAATCGTGATCGGCGTTGCGCTGGATACGATGAAGACCATCGAAGGCCAATTGATCAAACGTCACTATAAAGGTTTCATCAATAAATAGTCGGTAGGTACCAGGAACAGGGACGTGCAAACGCCCTTGCCTGGCACCTAACTGCGCTATTTCTTGTTGTAGAGAAGTCTTGGAGGGAGTGAGAAACATGAACCTACTATTCATGGGGCCTCCCGGAGCAGGAAAAGGAACACAAGCCGAGGTCATTGTTAACGAATTCGGTATTCCTCATATCTCTACCGGCGACGCATTTCGCCTGGCAATCAAACAGGGAACACCTGTGGGGATGAAAGCGAAGGAATATATGGATCAGGGACTTCTGGTACCTGATGATGTGACAGTGGGGATTGTTCGCGAACGCTTGCAGCAGCCCGATTGCGAAAAAGGTTTCTTATTGGACGGTTTTCCAAGAACCCTTTCGCAAGCGGAATCGCTGGAAGAGCTGCTTGAAGGCCTGGGTCGCAAGCTGGACCACGTCATCAACCTGAAAGTGGACCGGAACAAGCTGCTGGCGCGGTTGACCGGACGCCGGATTTGCAAATCCTGCGGTGCTACTTATCATGTGATCTTTAATCCTCCGGGGCAGGAGGGTGTTTGTGATAAATGCGGCGGCGAGTTGTACCAACGCTCGGATGATAACGAGGAGAGCGTAGGCACTCGTTTGGACGAATATATCAACAAAACCGCACCGCTTCTGAAGTTCTACGAAGATAAAGGCCTGTTGCGTCAGGTAGATGGTGAACAGGAAATCGATGCGGTTTCGAAAGAAATCGTGTCACTACTGCGAGGTTAGGTGTAATGATCATTTGTAAATCCGAAACGGAACTAGGCTTTATGCGAGAAGCTGGGCGGATCGTAGCGGAAACGCACAGGCTCATGGCGGAATCGATTGAGCCTGGAATTACGACGGGGGAACTCGATCAACTCGCCGATAAATACATTCGCAGTCAGGGCGCCGTGCCGTCCTTTAAAGGTTACAACGGTTTTCCTTACAGCATTTGCGCTTCGGTCAACGAAGAATTGGTACACGGATTTCCCGGCAAACGCAAATTGAACGAAGGCGATATCATCACTTTAGATATCGGCGCGGAGTATCGTGGTTTCCATGGGGACTCGGCGTGGACTTATCCGGTGGGCGAAATTTCGGAGGAAGCCAAGAAGCTCTTGGAAGTTACCGAAGGATCTCTGTATGCGGGCCTTGAGCTCGTTAAACCGGATGTTCGATTGTTCACGATCTCGCATGCGATTCAGCAATTTATCGAAGCTGCCGGTTTTTCCGTCGTTCGGGAATATGTCGGTCACGGCATTGGCGCGAGCTTGCACGAAGAACCGCAAATTCCGAATTATGGTTTGCCTGACCGGGGTCCCCGGCTTAAGCCCGGGATGGTCCTGGCGATCGAACCGATGGTTAACATGGGGAAGCGATATGTAAAAACGCTGGAAGACAACTGGACAGTGGTCACGGTCGACGGTTCCCTCTGCGCTCATTTTGAGCACACGGTAGCTGTAACGCCGGACGGAATGGAAATTTTCACGAAGCTGAATGCGTAGGTGATGAACGTGAAAGAACGCTCGGAGCCGCAGGTCGGTCAGTTGGTGAAAGTTCTCAAAGGCAGAGATGCCGGGGCGATTTATGTGATTGTCGGGATTCTAGACAACAGATTCGTCTGGATCGCGGATGGAAACAAACGCAAGTTTGATGAACCCAAACGTAAAAACGCCCAGCATCTTGAGCTACTGCCCATAGTTAGCAGCGAGGTTGTTCATAGTTTGCAGGAAAGCGGACGTGTGACAAACGGGAAACTGCGGCATGCAGTTCTTGTTTATCAGAACTCCGCCGATTCTATGGCTGAAGAGAAAGGAGACTGACTGTGGCTAAAGAAGATGTCATTGAAGTCGAAGGCGTGGTCATTGAACCATTGCCGAATGCTACATTCAAAGTGGAGCTGGAGAATGGGCATCAAATTCTCGCTCACGTTTCCGGTAAGCTGCGGATGCACTTTATCCGCATTTTGACGGGGGACAAAGTGGTCGTTCAGCTTTCGCCTTATGATTTGTCGAAAGGCCGGATCACTTACCGCAAATAGACTATACCAATTACGGTAAAGTTGTGGTACAATATTCAGGTTGAGTTGTTTCAGAGAGTAGTTTATGATTAGAATGCCTGCGATTCGAGTTTTGCTTCGCAAAACAAAGCGTATGCTTTCGATCCCAGTTTTACTTCTGTAAAACTTTTAGGAGGTAATCAGCATGAAGGTAAGACCTTCTGTAAAGCCGATTTGCGAAAAATGCAAAGTCATTCGTCGCAAAGGCAATGTCATGGTGATTTGCG
>RCUU01000207.1_pt1 | contig 34564 bp, 41 predicted proteins | sample 2166211 | NCBI WGS metagenome assembly RCUU01 (sample SAMN09932620, study PRJNA488358) | compost metagenome | feature: garden; material: soil; isolation source: compost soil in phenylacetic acid-enriched culture | place: Germany: Experimental Botanical Garden Goettingen | collected 2016-01-27
TTTCCTTTAATTCATTTACTTCGGAGGGAAGCTGAGACAGTTCCTTAACACCGTTAACGAGATCGCTCCAATAGCCTGCTTGGGCCGGCTTTGCACCGCCAAACAGCAGTCCGCCGCCGAGCAGGACAAGAATAAACAAAAACAGGCTTCGATTCCGGTTTTGTTTCACAAATATCCCACCTCCGTGTCTAACATATTCAGACTTGCAGTATCAATCTACATTTATTACGTATTTACAGGATGAAAAGTTTCCACAGGGCATGGTGACAACAATGCTACGATTAGAGCAGCCCCCCCTCATCCTAATCTTGCACATTCAAAATTCCACTAAGACGAACAGCCTCTACCGCTTGCTTCAAAATCTCTTCATCCTGAACAAGCGCCATTCTTACATAGCCCTCTCCCGAAGGACCAAAGGCGCTGCCCGGTGTTACTATAACCCCCGCCTTTGCGACCATATCCATAGCAAAAGCCTCCGATTTTTCGTAATGAGACGGGATTCCGGCCCAGACAAACATCGTCGCTTCCGGTTTTTCTATTTTCCAGCCTAATGCGCTAAACCCGTCGCAAAGCACATTTCTGCGATGCTCATAAGCCCTTCTTGTCGTCTCTACACCCTTCTGATCCCCGGTTATCGCTGCAATCGCTGCCTTTTGAATCGGTATAAACATGCCATAGTCCATGTTCGATTTAAGTATTTTTAAGCGTGATACTACCTCCGCATTTCCAACACAAAAGCCGATTCTTGCACCGGCAAGTCCATAGGTTTTAGACAGGGAGTTAAACTCGACACCTACCTCCCTTGCACCCGGGAATGAAAGAAAGCTGCCGCCTGTTTTTCCGTCAAACACTAGCTCACTATAGGCATTGTCATGAAGAACGATAATATCATATTTCCTCGCAAAGGCAATCAAATCAACGTAAAAGCTGTCCGGTGCCATTGCAGCAGTAGGGTTATTAGGGTAGGACACGATCATTAGCTTGGCTTGCTTGGCTACATGTTCGGGAATATCCTGCAAATGGATTACATAGCCATTTTCTTTTTTCTGCGGCATATAATGCAGCTTCGCTCCCGCAATTAACGGACCGTCTGCAAACACTGGATAGCACGGATCAGGCACCAGCACCACATCTCCCTCATCCGCAATGGACAAGGAAATATGAGAAAGCCCCTCCTGCGAGCCTAGAAGCGAGCATATTTCCGTCATGGGGTCCAGCGCTACAGCATATCTTTTTTTGTACCAGAGGCTCACTGCCTCCAGCAATTCATTTTGATCGTTGATAGCATAAATATAGTTTTTTTCATCGGCTGCTGCTGTACATAAGGCTTCTATAATATGCTTTTCCGGAGGGACATTAGGTGTACCCACACTCAGGTCAATCACCGTTTCACCCTTAGCCAATCTGCTCCGTTTTATATCCAGCAATTTAGTGAAGATGCCTTCTCCAAAACGATCCATTCTTTTCGCAAACTGCATCTCTTCTGCTCCTTTTTACACTTCAAATATATATACCCGGGGACAACAGCGATTGAAAGACCATCTTACACGGCTGCCCTATGCGTTCAATCATTAGTTCAACTTATATAAGAACTCTTCTATATTGTATAAGAAAAATGTCTGTCCATGTACTTTCTATGAAATTCTACTAATCTTCAAAAATGCCCGTGTCCCTTCCTTCCCTTCTTGGCTAAATATTTACCAAAGACAGAATTGGGAGGATTAGGCACAGTCCCTACCTTGGATTCCATAACCTCCTCCTCAAGCATGTTGCGGAAAGGATTCACCTTGGTCTCAATAAATGCGATTTTTTCGATCATATCCATTTCTGAAATCACTGTATTTTCGCTGAATCTCTCTCTTAACGGATATAATGCAATCTGTTTTCTGCGTTCTTTATCGTAGGTATTAATGATTCGATGCACGGGAACATGGATCGCTTCGGAAAGCTCCCCGACCGTTACCCAATAGCTGCTGTCCTCTATTAATTCTTTCGCCTTAATTGGAGTCACTACTCTTCTGATGAGCGCTTTTCTCTTTTCATCTATGTACGATTGTCTTTGATAATTTTCATATAAAATACGTCCGACGATACGCTCACCGGATATCAGTGTTGCCTCAAGGTCCAGATTATTTTGCTTCGCAACATCCTCAAGACTAGTCCAGCTTTTGATTTCAGCAACAGCCTCTCCTACCTTCGCTTTAAACAACACAGCATCCTCATCCCACAAGCAGCTTGGGATTGGACAAAACCATTTAGCAACATTCACAGGTACATTATTTTCAGCAGCGGCTACATCCATCTGTTCGTTGTAGTATTTTACCTTTCCCAATAGCTCCAGCAAAATACGGCCATAATCCTCATTCAGATAAGTGCTGTTCGTTACAGTCATATGTGTATATTCCAAACCATTCAACTCATAAAGCTTCCGTATATAAAGCTGCATTTGATGCACCTGATAACCATGCTCCTTGCAAAATTCCAAAAGAGTAAAAATACCTGAAGGCTTAAACTCTCCCCAATTCGGATATTCCTTCCCCTGGGCAGTCTGAACCGCGATAAACTCGGTTCTGGATTTCTGTACATGCTGATTAATACTTTCTACGATTTCTCTTAAGTTTTTCATATGACCTCCTGCAGCTCAAGCCAATGATGATAGTAGTTTTGTAGATAAAAATATTCTTTAGTAAAGTCTATTATCCTTTGAGCCTCTTTAAAAAGCCAGAATGAAAACCAATATTCCCCTTTCGTTTTATTGACAGGCAGTAACTAGCATTCTATAATATACTAAACCCAGTATATTAGTAAGAATTAGAAATGCTCTACCATACATACCTGAGGTGTCAGAAAAGGAGAGATGCATCCATGGCAAATGTACAAACGTTTAAAGCAACAGCCGAGCTGCAAGAAGGTGTCAAAGTCATTACAAAGGCAAGGCAATTCGAGCTGGTTATCGATGAACCAAAAAGCCTTGGCGGTACTGACACAGGAATGAATCCTGTGGAGGCTTTGCTTGCCTCACTTGGCGCATGCCAATCTATTGTGGCCCGTGTGTATGCCCCTAAATTCGATGTTGTACTGGAGGATTTCCGGGTAGATGTTGAAGGCGAGCTTGATCTCGACGGTTTTTTCAACCGCTCTGAAGTACGTCCCGGCTACTCCGACATTCGATATACGTTCTATATCAAAACCAATTCCCCCGAGGAAAAGGTCAAAGAATTTGTACAATTTCTGGAGAGTAAATGCCCTGTCGGCGATACACTCGCCAATCCGGTAAAGCTCGAGCTAAGCCGAATCGTTATTGAAGATTAAGAGCATATTATAATAATAAATAAAGGCTGCCACCTTGCGAAAAGCATTGTGGCAGCCTTTATTAGTAAATGATATTAATGTCGGCGGCAACTCTGCTGCCGAAATCATTATCTACGGCAGCCAATCGGTTGTTTTTTAGACTTACCATCAATCCTAGACTTACCATCAATCCTTATAAGGATCAAACTCATTAGCTCCAGCCATGCAAACACCGATCGGTTTCAGCACGTGCATAACCTCGATTGTATCAGAATGGGCATCCAACACCTCCTGAAGCTTTCGGTATACAAAAGGACTCTCATCCGTACCGGCGCCGCGCAATTCAACACCGAAGGATCTCACCGCCTCCATCATTTTCTCCTCACTGATTTGACCGCCGCTACGGGCACGCGTTTTCCAGTTCATTTTACCTGCCGCTTGCGTGCGGCTCATGATTCGTCCGGCTCCATGAACGGTGCTGTAGTAAGCATCTCTGTTCTCTATGCTGTCCTTACCTTTGACGATCACGGATATATCTCCCATGCTGCCTCCTATAAAACCGACCTGGCCTGGTGCGGACGGGGTTGCACCCTTTCGGACGACAACAACCTCTTTTCCGTTGTGCAGCTCTTTCCAGGCGTAGTTATGATGATTATGCACTTCCATATCCGCTTTGGCGTCCATAATCGATAAAACCTGCCCGATCACATAATCGCGCCCCGCATAGGCGTAACGCCCCGCCAGCTTCATCGCCCGGTAATACATATCTCCAAGCTCACTGCTCAAGTCAAGCAGCACAGGCGGTTGATCCATTTTCTCGCCGGGGGCACTGCCAAGAAATTCTCTTCCAGCAGCCAAATTGAGAAAACCACTCGCCGTTTTATGCCCAAACCCTCTGCTTCCGAAATGATTCGCAATCCACACGCGTCCGGTGCCGACTTCCTCAAATAAATCGACAAAATGGTTGCCGCTGCCCACTGTACCGAGCTGATCTCTGGCTAATGCTATCAGCTTGTCATGTTCCTGCTTGCCTACCGCTTTATAAACTGCCCAAGCAGGGTCGTCAAAGAGGTCATGATCGACTCTTTCACTATTGACACGGCCTACCCCGAAAGAGATTTTACGTGCGATCTCATCCATAAGATTCGCCAGTTTAGGCTTTATGTCTTCTATAAGCAAATTGGTTCGAACCGCTTTATTACCGCAAGCAATATCATAACCAACGCCGGAAGGAGAAATTTGTCCGTAAATGTAGGATGCATTGTTCTTATTCAGCAGCTTTTTTCCATACTTCCTTTAGCACTGAGCGGAACAAATCGTCCAGTCGCTGATCCTGACCTCCATCAGCAGGCTGCATGCCTGGTGCTGTCCGCTCGTAATACCCTATTTTTGCTTCCAAAAAATCATTAATCGGCTTGATCCTTGGTTCGTAATCCATTTCGTCGCCTGCTTTTTTACGAACCAGCAAATCGTCTATAACCTTCTTTAGCTCACTTTCCTTGGCTACTAGATCATCGACTAGCTGATCAAATTCAACCGGCGGCATTGTATTATATTTCTCGATCCACTGACATGCAAAAATAGGACGAAGAACATAAAAATATTTTTTGATCTTCACTTGCTTCCCCCGCAGATACTCGCGATAATTTCCCTTCGCCATGTGCAGATAGTGATGTATACATGACCTTGGAGAAAAGGTGACTGCAGAAATGCGGCGAATTTGCTCTGTTACCACATGATCTTCTCTATATACTATCGGGGACTGAAGCCACTCAAGCAGAGGGGGATTCGACTTGCGGAACAGGTTCAGAGCCTTTTTAAGATCCCAGCCATTGATGTCCAGTATGTCACTGATTGGGCGCTCGATCACATCCCGTTTTTCAAAAATCGATAAATACCATTCTTCCGGTCTTATATAAATAAATCTTACATCATAGTCGCTATCCTTTGACGGGAACCCCCATGCACGGCTGCCCGATTCGCAAGCATACAAAATCCGAACATGTTCTTCTTTTTCGATTTTGGTTAGCTCCTCTAACACTTGTTGTCTAACATCAGACATTTCAAGCCCCCCTTTCTGAAAAATATGAAATGTAACACCGTTTTTAAGGAAATTGGGCTCGAACCAACGACAAGCCGATTAAAAGTCGAAGTAACCCTTCCATGCGCCTCGATGATCTATTCCAGTCGCCGTTTGATCGCGTCGGCTTTCTGTATCTATCTTCACTTATTTTTGCAGCTGCGAACATGGCGGAAGTATTACGACAAGATATAAAGTTTGCCATTTCATGCAAATCTCTCCCCTGCTACAATAAAAAGAGGCTTAATTCGAACGGGGGATAACTTTGGCTAAGGAAAGCTTTGATAAAGAAATACAGTTCCTGCGCATGCTCGTGCTGACCAGCGGTGCATTCAGCAGACAGCAATTTGCAGAGCGACTAGGTATTTCTGTTCACACCTTTGATAAAACGATCCGACGACTGAAAGACATTGTGAGTTCCATGCATCAGCATTTACCACAGGAGCAGGGCAAGGAATTATCCGAGTCCATACGATTCAGCTATTACGATTCTACCGATCCGCTGCTGCTTTTTTTGTTCCGCGCCAAATCGGTTAAGGAATCCGAGAGCCAAAGAATTTCGCTGCTTTTGGGGGCGATGAATGAGCAGGCTTTGACTGTGATGGAGTTGCTCGATATGTGCTGCGGCAGTCTGCCTCCCGACCTTCCGTTACCTGATGAGAAAACGATTCGCTCAGACCTCAAGTATTTGGAGGAGGTTGGCGTCATCATGAAGGAGCCGGGACCACGTCCCTACCGTTACCGCATTCAGGATGACTTGATCCGAAGCTTATCGGATGAAGAGCTTATCGATTTGTATGATTTTGTTGATGTGATGGCGAACACTCAGGTGCCTTCCGTTCAAGGCTATCTGCTGCGCGATGGATTGAAGAAGCATCTTTTACGTAATCAAATCCAACTGCATGCCGTTGAGCCATTTCTATATAGATACCACTATTATTCACGAATATTGGATGAAGCGCATCTGTTTACATTACTAAATTCTATTCGTTACCGACGAAAGGTCAGGTTTCTATATTTCTCGCCAAAGTCGGAAAAAAGCTACGCCTCCAAAAACACCAATCCATTATTTGAGCGTGAAACGAACGGCAAGTCGGAGAAAACCCTTCCACTCAAGATCGTGTACGATCATCAATATGGAAGATGGTATTTGCTTTCTTATGGTAGAGAGGGGATTCGAAAGTACCGTATGGAGGGAATCACTCAGATCGAGGAAGAGGAGTCAGTAGACGAGGCATGGTTTGAGGCAAAAAGGAATGAGCTGACCGAGAAAATACGATATAGCTGGTTGATTGATACAGGTCGGACGGTGACAGTACGCGCTCGCTTTTATAATCCGGAGGGGTCTGAGCCTAACTTCGTGAAGGAACGAGTGTTGCTTCAGGGACAGTGGGGTCAGATCATATTTGAAGATGAGCACTCTTTTATTTATGAAATCAATGTAAACGGGATAACCGAAATCAAACCGTGGCTGAGAAGCTTCGGCTCCAGCTGTGAAATTCTGGCGCCTCGTCAGCTTCGCCAGGAAATGATTGCCGAATGGAAGGAGATTCAATCCTACTATGAATCTGTTTGAGAAAATCTTTAACCATCAGATTATATCCCGCCTTGAGGATACGGGCACCTTTATGATTACCTCGCATGAAAGAGCTTGGCTAAAGACGATGTTGGAGCATCCTGCGGCGAACGGTGCCTTCACTCCGGATACTTTGAACAGGCTGCTCTCAATCCTTGAGCCGGATCAAGTAATGGATACCTCCCACCACTTGATTGAAAAAGCCCGCAGCATAGAAAAACAGGTTTACCATCCACATCTGCGTCCTTTACGGCGACACATTATGAACAAGTCCGGTACCCGTCTAACCTACGAGGTTAAGGGCGGTCGTATCAACAAAGACCAATCGGGATTCCCCTATAAATTGGAGTACTCTATGGTCAAAAGAGAATGGTATCTGCTGTGGTACCACATCCGCCACCGCGCCTTCATGAGCACCAGATTGAGGAAGATCCATACACTTTCTTCAGAAGATATTGAGCCTTCAGCAGCAAGCAGCATACTTCAAAACATTGAAAAGATTCTCAATTCACGTAAAAGTGAGGTCGTTATCGAAATCGTTCCAAATTATAACGAGGAATTATCCCGCATCCTATACGCCTTCAGCAGCTTCGAAAAAGAGGTTAAATATGATGCAGAGAGCGATACATATCGAGTCACAGTGTCTCTGCTTGGGGATGAAGCTGAGTATTTACTATCCAAAATTCGTTTTCTGGGGAAACGAGTTCGTGTAGTGGTGGGCGATTATTTGAAAAGGCGCATGCTGGAAGCATCAACGAAGGCTTTGGATCGCTATGAAGCTATTCAAGACAACGAGGAGCTCTCTTCATAATTGATCAGGCTAAGCAGCTGCTAAGGCTGCCCAGGAAGCAGCTTTCACATACATCATCAAATACGAAAAAACGCATCCGCTGTCTCCGTCGTAGCTTTAGCTACCTCTTCCGCCGGTTTCCCGATGCATCTTGCTACAGTCTGCAAAATATGCTGCAGGTATGCAATTTTACGAAGGTTAATTCACTTTATCGTATTCGTAACCGATGGCTTGAGCCGCTACCACTCCTAGAAGCATCCTAATGGGTATATGATATCACAAACACGTCCCAGAAGGGACATTCTGGGACGTGTTATGGTAAAACCATATTATATACAAGAAAACGGAAAACACCAGTGATATAAATCAACTGATGTTTTCTGATTATATTGAATTCAATTAATTAGTATACACTAAGAGGTAAGTTCCTTCTGTTTCTCCGTTTCCAATCTTACGTGGGGATTTTGCCCAAGCGAATTCTGTTCCTGTAACAGTAGTAGATAATCCATTATTATACCAATGTGTTAAGGTTCCGGAGGTATAGTTATATTTTGGTATGAAACCTACATATGCTTTTTTACCCGGATCGATTGGCAAACTGTTAGTTGTGCTGCTCTGGTTGGAGTTACTCCAAGTGAACGATACGCCAGCTTGTATTGCACTTTTCTCGCCACCCGTATCAATATTTGCACCATACTCACTTGTAGTTGTTACGGCCCACCCTACTGCAATCGAGCATGCTGTTGAACTGTTACAGTACAATTCATTACTAACTTTTTGTCTCAATCCACTAATGATATAATTTGTTTCTTCCTTATATGTCTGAAAAGTGTATGGAAGGGCGAAAGCGCTAACTTCTTGATTCTCAGATGGAATAATATCTTGTTGATCTTTTCCTTTGATACTTTCGCTATTCAAAAATCTCTTACTTTCTTCCTCTTCTTTTAATACTTTCTCAACGTCAACTTCATATAATTTTCCGTCTGGACCTACCTCAAATGCTTTCGCGACTACTTCTTTTTTGTCTTTCGCTTTCGAAGCTTTCAAATCTTCAATAGAATTAGATCCCGCAAAAGCTAAAGACGAGGAGAATAAAGATAGAACCATCACTGACAGCAAAGCGATTTTTTCATAATATACATGCTTTCCAAATATTGTATTATATAATTGTGATTATAGTATTTAAATATGGAAAAATCAATTATATTTTCCTGTATTTAGTATAAGGGAGGGGTGTTGGTCAATTGTTTTTTAAAGAAAAGTTAAATATTTTTGTTTTCATTCTTACATTGACTTTTTTTGTTTTCATTCTTACATTGACTTTACTAGTAAGTTGTAGCAATGATAGTCAGTCTCACAGGTTCTTTGAAACAAAAACTAAAGCTATTGATTATGGATTAAATGAGGAAAATGCGTTGATTCTGAAGAGCGAAACTTATAACGGAGAAAACCTTATTCTCATAAAGAGTCGTGGTTGGGGAGTTAGTCTCGGACAAGTAATTAAGAAGAGTGACGAAGGATACTATTGGGATAAACGAATTCCTTATTTTTCCATAGAAAGCGATAGTTATGTCCTTTTCGATTATAAATTAGAAAACGGAGAGAAAGTTCCAATGATAATCGGGAGATCAGGCTCACCTAAAGATCGTACTGTAATGCTTACAGGGCTTGACGGTTCAACTGTAAAGCTGGATGTTATTAAGGGATATTTCATGGGTTTTAACATCCCCTATAACACATATGAAGTGGCAACCATACCATAGAAAAAGGGGGCTGTCCCAAAAGGTCATAAAGTGACCTGAGAGACAGCCCTGTTTTTTTGCTCTGGATAAACAAAAAGAAACCTTTCCTTGGTAAAATGGAGGTACCACCCAACCATTCACAAAAGGAGAGGTTTCTTTTTGTACATTCAATATACCAGGGATCAACTTCATCTGCCAATGGAATTAGAGGACGACATCCCTTCCCATCATCTTGTTCGTGTTGTTAACGAGGCAGTCAGCCGCCTGGAAGACCGAATTTTCAGGGATGCTTATCCTGGTGGAGGTCGAGACAGCTATCATAAGCGTGTTTGGACAAATAAAGAACAATCGGGGATTCCGGCGTTTTCTGCTTCGGGGCCTGCCAAAAGTCAGCCTTGAGGTCGGGTGGCTTTCTATCGCCCACAATTTGCTCAAGAAGGCAGCCGCAGACCAGAATTCCAAAATAGCGGTGCAGGGATAGTCTCCCTTGCACCGCTATTTCAAGCTTGTTCCAGTTCTCCCCTCCCGGAGGAGTGTAATCAACCTTGGCCTTCACCTGCTCTGCAGAAGCAAAAGATGCTGGCATTACCATTGTAAAAGCGGTTACAAAAATCAAAAGAAAAATAGCTGCGGATTTGGTTCGACTTGCTTTTTCTTTTTGCTGCAATGTTGTATCCCCTTTCATTATTTTAAGTTCAAGGTTATCAAGGTTGTCTGGAAAATTATACATGGAGGATTTAATAGCTTTTCATATGTTTTTTTTACTTTTTGGCAAGCTTGCATTATTAAAAATAAAGAAAGAGGGGCAAAATGCCCCCCATACACCGATTGCAATAGGAAAGATGGATCATGCTAATTTTTTTGTAATCTCTCATCGTACATTAATTGTATTTGAATACCGAACGGATATTCGACAATTCCATATGCCTTGCTGAACACATTTGCCGATAGTCGAAAAGTGACACCTTTACAAGGAGATTTACATGAAATGCTCTGTTATCGGATCAATAACTCCATTTTTGAAATGACCTCTGCTAATGTCTCCTCAGGGACTTTACAGATGAAAGCTGCCTTTCGGGATTGCCAGTCGAGACTTTTCACCTGATCGGAGATAATTGCCCCATCAATAGGCAGATTCTGTGGAATGATGACCTCAAATGGATAACCCTTAATCCTGGAGGTAACAGGACAGAGCAAGGAAAGTCCAACCTTTCTGTTATATGCAGCAGGCGAAATGACCAAAGCAGGGCGTTGCCCAGCTTGTTCATGACCTGCTTGTGGATTAAATTGCAACCACACCAGGTCGCCGCGATCCGGCACATACTGATTTACCATAACTCCCGTCCTTGCGATTCGCCAGTCGATACCTCTTTATGAAGATTTTCCGGAGTGACCTGAGCAAGGAGCTCATCTAATGCTGCCGACTTGGGTTTAATAACAAGATGGCCATCTTCCACATCGAGATCGATCTCAGAACCTTCCTCAAGACCGACCTTCAAAGCAAGGGATTTCGGGATACGTATGCCCAAGCTGTTACCCCATTTTCGAACTTGAAACATGAACTCGCCCCCACAAAAAGTATATACAAAGTATAAACTTTTTCTTGGTAATAGTCAAAAACTCTTTCTTCGAAAATACCATTTCTGCGTTTAAGCCAACCTTATTTATTTTAGGAAATACTCATAAGTAGTTACACCTTCCACCTGAATAAATCCTTCCTTAAGATAGAGCTCCTTTGCCTTATCGTTATCACCATTCACGCAAAGCATCGTTTTTTTATAGTTCATTTTGCCGGCAAGCTTCAGAGCTTCTCTAAGCAGCTGCTTTCCTAAACCTTTGCCTTGATACGCTGGAAGAATAGCTATAGGTCCAATATTCATGGCAGGCTCGCCCTCGTACTCATCATGTGCGCCTCTTATAATTCCAACAGGTTTATTTTCATGCAAAAGGAGCATTAAACCACCTTCCAGATACTCCGGCTGTGACACTAGCTTTTGTACCATAGCCGGAATAACAGGAGTCGAACTTCCTTTCAGCTGTGAAAATGCGGTGTTTCTAATATTACACCAATCTTCCTCATCACCAGGTTGAAAGGGTCTTACAGAATACCCATCAGGCAGGCTGATTTCCGGAATCTCGTTAAGCTCATTGATTAAGAGAAATACATGCCTTTCTATGGTAAAGCGAAGCCCCTCCATATGTTCAGCGAGCTCTTTATTTACAAACGGAACAAACAAAAAGACTTTATCGAGACCCTCCGTATATTTAATTATTTCCTTTAGCAAAAGAGAGTACACGTTAAAATCCTGCTTTTCGGAATGGAATATACGAAAGCGCCCGTTTCTTCCTCTTCTATGATAATCATCTATTATAAGAGAGGCAGCCGCAACAATCTGTCCCTCTACTCTCACAATGAAAGTAGGGTTTTCTTCATTGGGTTCGAAATTTGCCAAATCCTTATCGTACAAATAAGAATCATCCACTTCACTTCGATGCTTCATACAATATTCAATGAAATCATTTTTTTCTCCATGACATAATCGTTCTGCCTTCATATAGCTCCCTTCTTGTTACCATGCTTACTTAGAGCATTATCAATAATTATAGATTAGTATGTAAAAGTGTTTAAAGCAGCCCCGTGTGATAATTCCTGGACGCTTTTGCCAAATAAGTTTTAAGCACCTTCCACAGCTTCTTGCTGCAATAATAAAACAATACTGCGAACGGAATCGCTACAGGAAATGCCAGAAGATCAGGCACGGACCAATCCCCAATGATTAATGCAATAAAGGACATTTCAAAGCCCAACAATGCTCCACCAGTCTTAACAGCTCCGCCTAATAAAGCCAGAAAACTGGATAAATAGAGGCTTCCAGCTAACACGGAAAAAAACAGTCCACTGAGACTTGTAGCTCCATAAAATGAAATGGTTCGGCTTAGACTTCTAATATTAAAGCTTGTCGTATTGGCTATCGTTTGCCCTGCGAACGCCTTTCCCAGCTCTGACGGGTCACCAAGCTGCAACAGAATCGTATCCATTTCGATCCCTTGCTTCATCTGCGTCTCTTTGATATGGCTTTTAATTTCGTTAATTATTTCTTCCTTTTCCGATAGAGTGAGATGCTTCAGGTTTTGATTCACTGCTTCCAGGTACTCATTCATTTTTTGGTCATCCATTGTTCTCTTCCTCTCTATTTTGTAATTCATGTATAACGCCTACCAAAGCTCCCCATTCATTGGACATTAATGCCACATACTCTTTGCCTTTATCTGTTAGCGTGTAATACTTTCTGGGAGGCAGCCCTTCTACGGAATCCTTCCACATCGATGCAAGATAATGTTCTTTCTCCAATCTCCGAAGCAAAGGGTACACCGTGCTCTCTTTTGCTGCAATAATATCCCATTGACTTATTTCACTAATGATTTCATAACCGTAATAAGATTTTGTCTTTATCAATAAAAGAATACTGTATTCCAGAATGCCCCTTTTTAATTGGGACTTCCATTCATCCACGTTCATGATAGCACCTTCCTTTATGTAGTACATCGTACTACATAGTATATACATGTGCAATAGTATAGTCTACAGTACAGTAATACATAAACTTCTGTTTTTTTTATAAAAAAGGGCATTGGAATTCAATCATAGGCATAACAAAAAGACTATTCTGTTCACAAGGAGGTGCTTACATATGCACGCATGGGAACAACTACAGATAACTGTAGATTACATTGAAGAACATCTCTCGGAGGAAATTAAAATCGATGAGCTTGCCAAGCTTGCTTCTCTGTCCCAGTTTTATTATCAAAGGCTGTTCAGAAGATTGGTAAAAAGACCAGTAAACGATTATATTAAACTGCGCCGTCTTGCAAAAGCATCAGAGGCTTTACTGAATAAGAGCACTCGAATTCTGGACATAGCCTTGGAGGCCGGCTTTTCCGGTCATGAAACCTTTACACGAGCATTCAAGGAGGCCTTTGGTATAACTCCCGAGGAATATCGTGCCAATCCTGTCCGGCTGAATCAATTTGTGAAACCACAGCTACTGCTAAACTACACACTTGTTGATGAAAATGTCCCTTTGATTGCCGATGACATCGTACTGGAAATGACACGACGCAAGCTTTCCTCCTCCCAACATTTCATTGGGCTGACCACAGAAGAGCCAATTGATCAAATGCCTGGTGGCGGTATGACCGGTGTGGACACGCTTGGAAGACTATGGGATGATTTTCATGAAAACAAGTCAGCCATTCAGAGCCTGAAGCGTGATGGCGACGAGCTTGGCGTTGCTTATTCTGGAACAAAGGACGGGTACTATCGCTATTTTGCCGGTGCTGAAGCAGAGTCCAGTGATGGAATTACAGGCTATTCCTCTTGGGAATTATCCGAAGGCGAATATATCGTCTGCTCTTTTGAAGCAGAGGACTTTGAGCAGCTTGTAATGGATGCGCTATACAAGGCTCAAAAGTATGTGTTTGAGACCTGGCTTCCTAATCACGGGTTGATTAGCATGCCCTTTGCGGTAGAGCGCTACGCAAGCCACAGTCCTGAGGCAACCAGCATGGAGGTATGGGTGATGCCTGAACCCAAACAATAACGTAAGGCTTGCGTTGTTATTTTGAGGCATGGCAAAGGGGTTGTCCCAAAAGTAGGTTTAATAGTTTCGTAGGACGGTTCCCCTGATAAAAAGACGTGTCAAAACTAGAAATAGCGGTGCAAGGAAGACGATCCCTGCACCGCTTGATCCTGCCGCATGCTATGACCGTATCTCATGTGTAATAGTGTCATGATGCGGAATTCCTGAAATTCCTGCAAATGTGCAGGCTTTCTCTAAGGATTCTCTTCAAACTAGTCTATTCTGAACAATATCCCTGCATTTTATACGAAAATAAAGAGTATGCCACAAGTAATCGTGATTAGGCTCGTGTTAAACAGAAGCATCATGGGTTACAGTTGGGCGTTTTCAGCCTATCTCAGCACTTCGGTAGCAATAAAGGAAAAAAGTTCCCCTATTCCATCAGGATTCGCTCAAGATCATAAAATAAAGGAACTTAATTCCTCTATTTTGGTGATAAACGCTGATTTTTCGCATTTTAGGGCGATTTAAGCAAGGATAAAGGAAAATATTTCCTCTATCTTCTTTGAAATCATCTTATTTTTGAAAATAAAGGATATTTTTCCCTCTATTGTGTTTGAGCTGCAATCCTCTGACTTCTCACGAATAAGTTAGCTGTACTATTTCACTAAAGCGCAATTTGGAAATTTGGAGTATCTTATTTTCATTCTAGGTGGCGACACCTGAGCATCATAGTTGTTTTTGCAGGCTTTTGTTCATCCTTTCATGATTTCCTTCCGGAATCAGCACAAAGCATGTCCGCAATCCGTATACTTCCGTAATCGAACTGATAACAGGGGGCGCTGCCGCTTTGACCAGCCTATCAAACTCTTCATCCACCTCTGAGGGATGCTCTACATCGAAAATGATTTGAAATTAATGAAAACTCCGTTTTCGGGCTGGACACCGGTGAAACATCCTCCGTCCCACTCCAGGTTCAAGCCGATAACATTCCGATAAAATTCCACCAGAGCACCCATGTTCTCAACAAGAATTCCTATTGCACCTTATTTAAGCTTCATCGTTAACCGCCTCCAAGCAATTAAATCTCTTTAACTGCAATAGCTTTTCAGTAGCTTTAATAGATTTCCACCAATTTTCACTAATAGCGAATGCTTGGGTATATTTATCTCCTTGATACCATTCCCTAGGAATATCCCATACCCCTGTAGTCGGTCTTTGATCTATCAAAAAATTAAGCACAGCTTCAACTTCCTGCTTATTTTCCTCATAAAACACCCTTAATAAGGAATGGTAGATTCACTATTAATGCATTCCAATGCTTTAAATTTGTCAAACCGGAGGTGTTACCGTACCAGCCAGCTATAATCCTGTCTGCAATCTGCAATATGATCCACATACACCGTTTCATCTTGTATCTGGTACAACACCAGGTACCATTTCTCTACAAACATCTTGTGGTACTTGTTTGGCGGTATAAACTCCGCATCTAAAAAAGGATAACGCTCCGGCATCAGCTCCAATGAACGAATTGCTTGGAGCAATTCATTTTTTGTGTTACGCGCCGCATCAGGGCTCCTCTCGGCAAGAAAACGTATATGACTCGCAAGCATTTGACGAGCCCGATCGGAAACGATTGCCTTATATCTAGGTGTTTTTTTCATGCTGAGCCTCTTCAATAATGCTGTCCAAATACGTATCCAGTTCATCCGGAGTTACACCAATGCGTCCTGCCAAGCGATCCTCTTGAACAGCCAGCAGCTCTTCACGCAGCTTGAGCATCTTCTCGCGACGGGAGAATGCTTCAATGTCCATCACTACGAGATCCCCTTCACCATTCTTGGTCAAATAAACCGGCTCCCCGGATTTTTTGCATAGATCAGCAATCTCATTATAGTTTTGTCGAATACTGGCCGACGGCTTTATTAACAATTCTCCCACTCCTTACATAGCTATATTTTGATCTTATTATACCCATTTGATGCTATGTAATCAATGCGCTACAAACATTCTGACGAAGGCACGAGGTTAACCCTTTCTTTGAATCGCTTTTCCAGAATTATTTTACATAGAAAATTAAAGAAACCCCTGAATTATATCAGAGGTTCCTTTTGCTGATTCAATTCACCATTCACAATCTATCACGTCGGCACGTCAATCCCCATGCAGATATTGCCTGAACCATGCATTTACCTGCTCGAGGCTGTCCACTCGCAAGGAAGGCTTTCCGCTTCTCAGCAAGGAGTGGTTAGAGCCGGGGTAACGGATGAGCTTGGTCGTTTTTCCGTATCGCTTCAAGGCAGAATATAGCTCCTCGGCCTGGGAAACAGGCGTCCGATAATCATCCTCGCCGTGCAAAATAAGCAAGGGTGTCTCAATCCGATGCGCATGAGCAAGCGGCGATTTGGACCAGAGCATCTCCGCATCATCCTTCAAATTGCCACCGATTACATCCTCGGTAAAGGAGATGCCAATATCACTTGTTCCATACAGGGATAGCCAGTTCGAAATACTGCGATGCGTGACAGCGGCACGAAAGCGATCGGTGTAAGAGACAAGCCAATTCGTCATAACGCCTCCGTAGCTTCCGCCTCCAACACCCAATCTCGTCTCATCAACAAAGTCAAATTTGGAGAGCACATAGTCTACAGCCTCAAGCAAGTCCCGCGCGTCCCCGCCGCCAAAGTCTCCGCGGCATGCCTTGACAAAATCCTGTCCGTACCCCATGCTTCCGCGCGGATTAACCCATACTACAGCGTATCCCTGTGCAGCAAGGGTCTGCAATTCATGACTGAATACTCCGGTATACATCGCATGCGGTCCGCCGTGAATCATTAAAACCAGCGGAACCTTCACCTGCTCGTCCTGCGTCAGATTGAACGGCTTCAGAAGCCAGCCATGGATAGCAATCCCGTCCGAGGCCTGAAATGCAATTCGCTCGGGGATAGAGAGCTGAAGCCCGGCAAAGAGCTCATCATTATGTCTGGTAAGCCTCAATTCCTCACCCGTCCGGACATCCACCCGGTATAATTCACCCGGCCGCTCCGCTGTCAATGCGGCAACAACGAAATAGCGCCCGTCCGGAGATCGCGTATATTGATAAACATCCTTCTCTTCTCCTACTGTTATCCTGTCAAAGCTGCCGGTCTCGTCGATCCGATATACATGCACATGGCCATCCTGAGTGCCCGGTACATATACGCCAAGCTGCGGGTTATTGTGGTCATATAGAAGAGATTGGCTGCTCCCTTCTGACTTCATATCGCCTAATGCCGAATTGCCGAGCTGTACATCCAGCTTCGGAGCTACCAGCTCCGGATTCCCCCCCGCAGCAGACACCATGTACAGTCTATTATGACTGCTGCTGCCATATACGCGGTCACTGGCAATCAGTGCAAGCCGCTGCCCGTCCGGGGAATAGGCAAATTGGGTAATCAGCAGGCTGGACGATGTTATTTTTACTGGCTCGCCTCCGCTGCGCTTCATGGTGTATATATCAGCAAAGTGAAGTAAATCCGCATCAAGCCCCCGTTCCTTCACCTGCTTCGAGATAAAGGAAATGGACTCGCCACCCGGCGACCAGACAGGAACTGCAGCGTCCCAATAACCCCAGGTCAATCTGGTGATCCGGCCACTTTTCAGCTCCAACACAAATAGATGGCTATGCAGCCCGTCCCACCAGCCTGAGCCTTCTGCTTTGGGAGTAGTGCGCTCATACACCCGACCCCGCAGGTCTTTGGAGTCCTGCTTTCCGTCAGCTGCCTCTCCTCTATTTCCCTCGACACGACTAGTAAATGCAATAAAGCTTCCATCCGGCGACCAGACATAGCTGTCCACTCCCCGAGCCAAATCCGTATGCTTCACAGCATCCGAATCAGGCTGTTCCGAGTTGTCCTCCACCGTGGTGGTAAATAGCTGCTTAATTCCTTCAGAGGCACGCAAAAATGCGAGCCGTTTCCCGTCAGACGACCAAAAAGGTGCAGAATCATGGTCACCGTCCGTTAAACGTCTGTCGTTTTCCCCGTCTAACGAAACTGCGCGTATTTGCGTCACATAGTCATTGTTTTTCTGATCTATCGTCTGCTTAACATAGGCGACCGCCCCATGAGATCCTATAGACGGTTGACTGATCCATTGATATTCATAAAGATCACGAGGTATTAACGGACGCTTATTAGCCACATTCAACACTCCTGTTCTTGTGTAAAGCCGATAAAGCATATTGAATTAATAAGATAAAAGATAGTATATGATTTAATGCCTGTCAATTTCATTTTTTCTATCGATACATTTAATTCATTTACACCCGATGTCATTGACATTTTATTTCCTGTGTACTAATGTATTGGATAAAAATCTTGCCCCCACATTTTGGGGATATCGGATTTCTTTTTTTTAAGATCAAACCCGAGTATACTTACAGGAATTATCTATAAACAGGAGGTGTTATGTGAATGACTACGCACTTAAAAGATTTGAAAGAGCGAATCGGGCAGCAGATTGATGAATCCAAGTCGCTCTACGTTGAAACCAGCCATCAAATTCATGCCCGTCCGGAAATCGGAAACGAAGAGTTCTTCGCCTCGCAGACGCTTAGCGGTATTTTGGAGAACGCAGGCTTTGAGGTAACACGAAATGTAGCGGGACATGAGACAGGATTTGTTGCCCGTAAAGCTTCTTCCAAGCCGGGGCCTAAAATCGGCTATTTGGCTGAATATGACGCCCTTCCCGGACTTGGCCATGCCTGTGGTCATAATCTGATCGGGACGATCAGCACCGCAGCAGCCATTGCTCTCTCCAGCACACTGGAAGAAACAGGTGGAGAAGTATTTGTTTTCGGCACACCTGCCGAAGAAGGGGGAACAAACGGCAGCGCCAAGGGCAGCTTTGTTAAGCACGGGCTGTTTGAGGGTATTGACGCCGCTCTGATGATTCATCCGTCCGGAGACACCGGACTAACATCATCCGGCCTCGCCGTTGACCCGCTGGATTTTCATTTTTATGGCAAAGCTGCTCATGCATCCGGTGCACCGGAGAAGGGAATCAATGCGCTCGATGCCGTCATCCTGCTGTTCAACGGCATCAGCGCACTGCGACAGCAGCTGCCAAGCCATGTGCGAATTCACGGCATCATCACTCATGGCGGCGATGCTCCGAATATTATCCCTGAATACGCGTCGGCGCGCTTTTACATCCGATCGACAACCTGGGCAGAGACCGAGGAAGTATCGAACAAGATTCGCCATATCGCTGAGGGAGCTGCTCTTGCAACGGGTAGCACGGTAAAGATCGAACGCTTCCAGAACGAGGTAAAGGATATTATCATAAACCGAACACTCGATGAAATCGTCGGTAAAGAGCTGGAGCAGCTGGGTGAAGTGCTCATTCATGAAGAGCGAGGCGGCATTGGGTCTACAGACGCCGGCAATGTCAGCCATGTTATCCCGACCACTCACGAATACATTAAAATCGGCCCCTCGGATCTTGTGGCGCATACGCCTGAGTTTCGGGAAGCGGCTGCTTCCGCCAGAGGAGACGAAGCCTTGATCATAGCTGCCAAGGCACTGGCCTTTGCCGGACTGCAGCTGCTTGAAAATCCGGAGCTTCTCGCCAAGGTGAAAGAAGACTTTATACACACTCACTAGAAATTTGTATAATCGTTGTCTGCCATTACAGTCAGTTATTATTTGCATCTGCAAGGGCTCTTCGCGCCAATTATACCTATTATTTCAATAAAAATAATTGGACTTATCTATTATTTTGTAAAGGATGGTTACATATGAAAACAAATTGGAAACCTGGTTTACTGCTGCTGATTCTGGTTTTGGGCACCGTGCTAAGTGGATGCGGAAGCAATAAAACCGCAGAAAGCAGCAATACGAAGAGCAATAATACAACTGCCAGTGAGACAAATGCCGGCAAGGAAGCTGAGACGAAGCCGGCGGAGCCGCAAATCCTGAACTGGATTATTGCCAGTGAGCTGCCAACAGCAGATTCCGTGAAATCTTACGATAATTTGAGCTCTTCCCAAATTGGAATTTTTGCCGAAGGTCTCTACAAAATTGACGGAAATAACAAAACTGTCCCTGTTCTCGCTACCGGGGACCCGGTAATAAGTGAGGACGGTCTTACTTATGACATCACCCTGCGTGAAGGCTTGAAATGGCCTAACGGAGATCCGCTTACCGCCAAGGATTTCGTATTTGCTTGGCAGCGTTTGTTCAATCCTGCAACCGCAGCCCAAAACGCAAGCACCTATTTCAACATCAAGAACGCCCAAGCGATCAATGAGGGCAAGAAGCCTGTTGAGGAACTGGGTATCGAAGCAGTTAGCGACACCGGGCTTAAAATCACACTGGAATATCCGGACACCTATTTTACCGCTTCTCTATCTTCGGTGAACCTGTTCCCCCAGAATGAGGCATTTGTAACTTCAAAGGGTGAAGCCTACGGGACAAACAGCGAGAATACACTGGGGAACGGTCCTTTCGTCTTAAAGGATTGGGATGGTACCGGCCTGAACTGGAGTTACGCCAAAAATGAAGAATATTGGGACAAAGACAATATCAAGCTGGACAAAATTAATATTCAGGTTGTAAAGGAAGTTGGCACAGGTATCAATTTGTATGAGTCCGGGGCTGTTGATGTAGCATCATTGTCCGGGGAATACATTTCCCAATATATTAACAATCCGGAATACTTGTCTGTTCTGACCTTGACTGCATCAAATCTGGAGCTTGGAATCAGTCATAACAAATATTTGCAAAATGAAAATTTCCGCAAGGCTCTATCGCTGGTGATTAACAGAGACGAATTGGTAAACAACGTGTTAATTGACGGCTCCAAGCCGCTAACCGGCATTGTGCCGAAAGGGATTGCTGTCAATCCGGACAATGGCACCGATTTCTCTGATGAAGCAGGGGCACTCGTCGTAACGAATGTTGAGGAAGGCAAAAAGCTCTGGGAGCTGGCCAAACAAGAGCTCGGAACAGATAAAATCACGCTGGAGCTGATTACGAGCGATACCGATACTGCCAAGAAAACCGGTCAATATTTGCAAAGTCAGATCCAAACCAATTTGACTGGCGTGACCATTGAGCTGAGCAACGTGCCGGCTAAAGTCCGATTTGAAAAGATGATGTCCTATAAGTTCGATCTTGCACTTGGCGGCTGGACTGGTGATTTCGATCCGGTAAGTTATTTGAATCTGTTCTTCTCTACTTATGAGCATAATCATGCCCTCTTCAAGGATGCTACCTATGACGCCTTGATTACGAAGATTAAAACCGAGGATGCCACGAACCCGCAAGTCAGATGGAAGGATTTGCAGGAAGCACAAAAATATGTTCTGGATAAAGCAGCTGTCGTTCCGTTGTATCAAGGCGCCTCAAACTATCTGGTGAAGTCCAAAGTGAAGGGAATTGTAACCCACAATCTGGGAACTCCACTGGAAATCACGCGCGCATATCTTGAATAGGGTTCTGTCAAGTAAAAGAGCTGGAGATGAATAAGCCTTGACGAATTATTTTAAATTTATAGCCAAACGCTTGGGATACATGCTTCTAACGCTTCTGCTGATCAGCCAGCTTACCTTTCTGCTCATGAATTTATTGCCGGGGAGCCCTTACAGCAACGAAGAAAAGCTGACCGCGCAGCAGCGTGAAATCATGAATGAAAAATACGGATTAAACAAGCCATTAGGAGAACGCTACCTCATTTATATGTCGGGGATTGTACGCGGTGATTTTGGCATATCCCTGCAATTCAGCAATCAGCCGGTAAGCAAGCTGCTATCGGATCGGATCGGTCCTTCCATTCAGCTTGGCATACAGGCTATGATCTTCGGTACGCTTGTCGGCGTGGTGCTCGGAACGGTATCGGCTTTGCATCAAAACAGCTTTCTCGATACGCTGGCCTCCTTGTCCGCTATCATTGGGCGTTCGATCCCGAACTTTGTATTTGCGGTCTTGCTCCAGCTCATTTTTGCACTAAGCTTGAAGTGGCTGCCCATCGCTCTCTGGAACGATGGGTTCCGCTCCACTATTTTACCCACACTCGCCTTATCGATCGCACCGATGGCCGATGCAGCCCGATTTATTCGTACCGAAATGATCGAGGTGTTAAGCAGCGATTATGTGGAGCTGGCCAGAGCCAAAGGGCAAAGCGAAAGACGTATCGCGATTGTACATGGACTAAGGAATGCGTTAATTCCGCTCCTTACCATTCTGGGGCCGATGACCGTTGGTCTGATGACCGGCTCGCTGGTCGTGGAAAATATTTTCGCAATTCCTGGCATTGGCGAACAATTTGTTAAATCTATTCTGACCAATGATTATGCGACGATTATGGGCGTCACCCTGCTCTATTCGGCGATGCTGGTTACCGTCATTTTGATCGTTGATATTTTATACGGCATTATCGATCCGCGGATCAGGGTAGCGGGAGGCAAATCATGAGCATGATCAACCAAAAGATGAGTCAACTTCCGGAGCTTCCGGATTCTTATTTTGAACCACTAGATAAAGAGATTTATAGAGATATGGAAAAGGCTGATTATCCCTCCCTTACCTTGTATCAGGATTCATGGCGTCGTCTTAAGAAAAACAAAGCCGCTGTCGTTTCCCTCTATATTCTGCTGGCAGTCTTATTGACTGCCTTCTTGTCGATCTGGTATACGCCGCGAGATCCCAATTTGCAAAATTTGCCGCATGCCAACTTGCCGCCGCGCATTCCGTCGGTTCATATAAACGGGTTTAACGGTCTGGCAAAAGTATCGGGCGAGTGGGTTGATAAATACGCACTGGCCAATGTTCCGGCGAACACCCACTACTATTTCGGTACGGATGCGTTTGGCCGGGATTTACTATCCCGTGTTCTCGCCGGAACGCGCCTTTCGCTGCTGATTGCGGTAGTGGCCGCTCTCTTCGACGTATTCATCGGCATCACCTATGGCCTCATTTCCGGCTGGAAGGGAGGAATAACAGACAATATCATGCAGCGCGTGCTTGAGATCATCTCCGGAGTACCTACGCTAGTTATCGTCATTTTGATGCTGCTTGTTTTTAAGCCGGGAATTCCCTCGATCATTATCGCACTGGCCTTTACCGGCTGGATTTCGATGGCCCGCGTCATTCGCGCCCAGACGATGAAGCTTAAGGAGCAGGAGTTCATTTTGGCATCTAAAACGCTTGGTGTGCCGTTTATTCGAATTGCCCTGAAGCATATTATCCCGAATCTGAGTGGTATTATCATCATTCAGACGATGTTTAGCATTCCAAGCGCCATATTTTTCGAGGCTTTTCTCAGCTTTATTGGCATCGGAGTCCGTCCCCCGGACGCTTCTTTGGGCACACTGCTGAACGAAGGCTACAAAACGTTTCGCTTCCTTCCTCATTTGATGTGGATTCCTGCAGCCGTATTGTGTGTCATTATGATTACGTTCAATTTGCTGGCGGATGGGCTGCGTGACGCATTTGATCCGAAAATGAAAGATTAGAGGGGTGAAAGGGCATGAGTGATAACCTGTTAGAAATCAATAACCTCAACATCTCATTCACTACCTTTGCCGGAACGGTAAAAGCAGTTCGGGGCGTATCCCTGGATTTGAAAAAAGGAGAAACTCTGGCACTGGTCGGCGAATCCGGCTCCGGAAAATCCGTGATTTGTCGGAGTATCATGGGTCTGTTAGCTAAGAATGCCCAAATTGACAGCGGTGAAATCTTATTTCAAGGCGATAATTTGCTAGCTAAAAGCAATAAAGCTATGCGGCATATCCGTGGGAAAAAAATATCTATGATTTTTCAGAATCCTATGACTTCGCTAAATCCAACCATGACGATTGGCTATCAGGTGTCGGAGGCACTTCTGCTGCATGAGAAGGTTCGGAAGACCGCCGCTCGGAAAAGAGCGGTAGAACTGCTAGAATTGGTTGGCATTCCCGATGCCAGGCGTCGTTTGAACGATTACCCGCACCAATTTTCAGGCGGTCAGCGGCAGCGTATCGTTACAGCGATCGCTCTTGCCTGCAACCCGGAAATACTGATTGCGGACGAACCGACAACGGCGCTGGACGTTACGATTCAGGCGCAGATTCTTGAGTTGTTGAAGGATCTGCAAAGAAAGGTATCTACCTCGATTATTTTTATTACACATGATCTCGGAGTAGTAGCCAATGTAGCGGATCGGGTCGCTGTCGTTTACGGAGGTAAAATTGTGGAGATTGGTCTGGTAGATGAAATCTTCTATCATCCTCAGCATCCCTACACTTGGGGCCTGCTGCGCTCCATGCCAACTACGGACACCGATGATGAAGAGCTGTATGCGATTCCGGGCAGTCCACCGAATTTACTGGACCCGCCTCCAGGTGATTTGTTTGCAGCCCGAAATCCGTATGCTTTAACGGCTGATATTCATGTCGAGCCGCCTATGTTCCAAGTATCTCCGACACATTGGGCAGCAACCTGGCTGCTCGATCCGCGATCCCCCAAAGTCGCGCTGCCTCCTGCCATTTCCGCCCGTCATCAATATTTTCAGGAACGCCGCAAAAATGCAGCTCAGCAGCCTATATTAAGCGGAGGGGTTCGATAATGGAGCACGTGAACGAGCTATTAAGAGTAGAAGGACTGAAGCAGGTATTTCAGTCCGGGTCCAAGGCGGTTCGGGCGGTGGATGATATTAGCTTTTCTGTATTTCGCGGGGAAACCTTTGGTCTTGTCGGTGAGTCTGGCTGCGGCAAATCGACCACAGGAAGAACGATTATCCAATTATACAAACCGACGCAGGGACAAATTTATTTTGAAGGAACAAATTTAGCTTCCTTGCGAGGGAAGAAGCGGTGGCAGCAGTTCCGCCGGGATGTACAGATGATTTATCAGGACCCCTACGGCTCTCTGAATCCCCGGATTAAGATCAGGGAAATTATTGCCGAAGGGATCGATGTACATAAACTCGCAAAAAGCGCCAAAGACCGTGAGCTTCAGGTCGCAGCTTTATTGGAAACGGTAGGCCTGAACCCGGAGCATGCAAATCGCTATCCGCATGAATTGTCCGGCGGACAACGTCAGCGGATCGGAATCGCACGTGCGCTTGCTGTGCAGCCGAAGCTCATTATTTGCGATGAGCCGATTTCCGCTCTCGATGTATCCATTCAGGCTCAAATCGTTAATCTGCTCAAAAAGCTGCAGCGTGAAAAACAGCTGACATATCTATTTATCGCCCATGATTTATCTATGGTCAAATACATCAGCGACCGGATCGCTGTAATGTTTCGCGGAAAAATCGTAGAGCTTGGCGAGGCGAAGGAGCTTTATCGCTATCCATTGCATCCTTATACGGAGAGCCTTCTTTCCTCTATTCCCTATCCGGATCCGGATTACGAGAAGCAAAGAACCCGCCTTGTTTACAAACAGCGGTCTCAAACTGAGGAAAGCAAGCTTCATGAAGTTGTGCCCGGACATTACGTATACTGCACGCCTTCAGAAATTCCATTATATCAGGCCAAGCATGAGAATATATTGACCGTGTCAAACACTTCTGCTCCTTCCTTTGCCTATGCCTTTAACTAATTCGATGGTTACTAACAACAGAGTCCGAACCAAGGTCATGAAGTAATCTTGGTTCGGACTCTGTTATTGCATACTATCCCCGTTGAAACGCCGTATCAATGATGGTGATGATGGCCTTCAATTTCCTCCGGCTCGTTTTTCCGAATTGCATCCCATTCACTTTCAGAAAGCCCTCCTACAACAAATTGCTTGCGGGGCATAATAATGGAGCCGTTACTGCTCGCATATACCTTAATATAATATAAGCCATCACTATCAAAGGTTGTATTTATGTGATACACCCCGTTGCCATCCTCAGCCGCTTCCTCCATGCTCAATTTGACCGTCCCATCCTGCTTCCACAGATCAATATGGACATAATCGGCTTGATTCGCCGGCTGCCCCCCTTGCGTCAGAACCACCTTGATGGTCTGTGGCTCATCCTTGGACAGCAATTCAGGAATGACAATGGCAGCTTCAAGGGGCTTTTCCTGTTTATACAGCTCAGCAGCATCCGAACGTAGCGAACAGGCACTAAGCAGCACACTAAAAATGACAAGAAGCACAACCAGTGAAGAACCTTTATTTTTCATGGCCAAACGCACCCTTTACTATTCAGATTAGGCATTCAGAAAGCTTTTGATTGCGGGAATTTTTTGTATAATCAGTCCGTCGATGAGCCATACCGCCAAAATAGACAGCCCTACTAATGGGAATACAATTCCCAAGGCAATCATTAAAATGAGGAAGCCCTTCAGCTTCTTGATGCCAGGGGCACTCGGCGCACCGATTCCCTTTCCCGGCCTGCGCTTCAGCCAAAGATAAAATCCGCTGACCGCAACAAGAATGATACCAAGGCAAATCAGTAAGCTGATTGTCTGGTTCACCCAGCCGAATTGTGTACCCTTATGCAGCGTAATTCCCCAAGCAATCACTTTTCCCATAAGGCCATAATGATCATATCGATAATCTGCGAGAACAGCGCCAGAGTATTGATCGATATGAATAGTGGCTTCATCCTGTGCCTTGGGTGAAAAGACAGATAATGTGTACACTGCCTCTTTCGTTTTCGGGAGGTATACCGTATAACCCGGATAGATTCCCTCGCGATTGGCGATTTCTATAACATCATCAATCGAAATTGGCAGGTATTCCTGCACCTTGGAGTCAGGCACCTCCAAATTTTCAGCCGCCCAAGGAACATCGGCTATTTCTTTCGTTTTGACCGTCGATTGCGGAGCGCTGCCCACCCAGATCGAAGGCGGATAGCCTGTCCCGGAATTAGTTACCAGGGTCTGAAAATTCGTACCCCAGAAGCCTGACCAGGGCAGACCGGTCATAATTAAAAACAGCATTCCGGCAGTGATCCAAAATGCGGGCACCGCATGCAAATCTCTCAAGAAAATCTTTTTCCCTTTGGATAATCTGGGAAAGAGAACACCGGACAAGCTGCGCTTTTTCCCCGGGAACCATAAATAAAGACCGGTTACAATCAGTACAATTGCCCAGCACGCAGCCAATTCTACAATTCTGTCACCCAGCTTGCCTGCCATTAATTCTCCGTGAAACTCTTCAATTTTATCCATAATTCTATCTTTATCATTTAATAGGCCAAGGGAATGACCGGTATAAGGATCAATAAAAACAGTAGAGGTTCCTTGGTCAGTCAAAATTTTCACTTCGCTCGAACGCTCTGCCTTCTCACCAGGCCGAAATTGAACAATTTGACCGTCGGGATACAGCTTCTTCACCTCTTCAAGCTGCTGAGAGGCTGACATTGCATTCCACTGAGGAGTTACGTCATAGTAGTTTTTATATATAGAAGCTTCAATTTGTGGCTTAAACAAATAAACCGAGCCCGTCACAGCTAGAATGATCAGAAATGGCGCAAACAAAATTCCGGCATAAAAATGCCATCTCCATACGGTTTTGTATATATCGGCCTTTTTGTGCTTCTCTATGTTTTTTGGTTCCATGGTTCCCCTCCGGTTCTCTCTTCGCTTTATCCATATCTATTTGTACAAGCTGATTACACATATATAAAATTTATTAATCTTATACGGTTAATTGGTTATATTGAAATTACTACTTTTTTAAATAAAAAACAATACTTTATATACTGAAAATATCACCATTTAATCTTCTTTTTCGCCTCAAAGCATTCGTTCACTATCATAAAGCCTTAAGCCTGAAACGCCAAAGGCAGTTCTTGGCAGCTAAAGTCAGCCCTTTGAAGCGGGTGATAATCAAAAAAAGCTCCACCCCTAGCCTCCTGCAAAACGCAGGCTTACGGGTGGAGCTTTTCTTCAATTTTTCGGGAGCCATTTTGACTTGTCTTCTTCAGGTTACTATCATCGCCTCTTGCCTCTCCCCTTCAAAATAGCTCCGTCCGGTCGCGGCTCCGACGCTACACTATTAATTCTGATTAATTGTTGAAGATGGTATATCATCTCTTCTTCATATTGCAACACCCCAGCCCCGATATGAACCATACCCTATGCTCCTTATATATCGCTTCTTCATTGATAGTACATACTACCTCTTGCCTGGCAATGGGGCAATGTACAAAACCTAAACAATATAGTGAAAAAAAGAGGACTTGATTCAGGCTGTCATGATTCGCGACAGATCGTGATCAAACGAGTCTATAACGTCTCTGTATTGAGCGTAAATCCTTCAATCACAACATCTTCGTCAACCTCGATCAGAATGCACCGTCTTCCTTGAAAATTCACCTGCTTCACATACTTTAAATCCTGCGGGCTGACCGAAATCGTGGCTACCTTTGTATCGATCTTGATCGATTTTGAAGTGAATTTAGGGATCACGCTGCTAGCCTTCATTTCATAGTTCTTATCATCGACGATCGTTTGAAACGCCCGTTCCACTTTTTCCTTCGTCACGTTCTCAACACCGCTCACCGTCAGCATACGTTCTACATCTGTATAGTCCAACGTCGGAGGCTCTTCCTCCTTCTCGTTGGTTTCAATCACCCGGTGGATTTCCTCGTACACATTTGCGAGGACAGCCGTATCGAGTTGTTCGCCCGCTACTTCCTTCACGATGTCTTCGAAGATAGCTCTCTCTTCTTGTGCCGTCACGGACCTTTCAGCATTCAAAACCTGCTCGATAAAATGCTGATTCGGTTCGTTGGCTTTCCCCGTACAATACAGAATGCGATTTACATCGGAGCTGTTGTCCGTCACGCTGGGATAAAAGAATCCTTGCTCTGGTGAGCTTAACTTGATTATCGGATCTACAATGACATTATACTTAAATTCTCTCTCCACATAATCAAACAAGAGAGTTTTCCTTTGCTGCTCCGTGGAATTCACACTGCATAAAATGAACGGATGCGCAAATAGTTCATCCTTCCCGCTCTCTTCGGCTTCTTCATTCCTGCTCTTGGTCGGCCGGAAATATTGTCCGCGAACGAACGTGATTACCGTATCCCGTTCATACCTGGTGTCCGCCAGCATTTTCTCCACCAGCATCAGCATCAGGTCCTGCCATTCGTCAGCATCACCTGTCACCAAAGCTTGGTGAAGAAGCACCTTCGTCGGTTCCTCCGCTTCCTCCTGAAACTTCAACTCGAACAGCTTCTGAGTCAATTCGCCGGTCAGCAGTTTTTTAAAGTTGCCCATATACAACTCCTGCTTCTCTCTGTCCACCAGAGCAAACGGCTGGCGCTCCCAATGATAAATTTCGTTGGTTTCCTTCATAATATACACGTTGAGAATGTCATAGATATTCATCAAATCGTGATCCAGCTTAAATTGCTTACGTATATGCGCGACTTCTTTTTTTATCATAGTTCGTTAGACATCTCCTACGAAGTAAATTGGCCTTATCAGTATAAACGAAATAAAAACCCTTCGCTAGAAGGGTTTTTAACATTACTTTTTTTTAGCTCCAATCCTCAGCAATAACTAGCCTCCACCTATATCTAGACCCTTAGAGAGCCGCGAAATCCTCTGGCACCATAATAGGATTCCGCTCCATTGTGGTACACGAAGACCGTGTCGTAGCGACGATCACAAAAGATAGCCCCGCCGAGTTTTCTAATACTAGCGGGTGTTATTACCCAGCTCGAAGATTTCAAATCAAAGCCTCCAAGCTTCTGCAGCTCCCGGTATTGCTCTTCTGTTAATAGCTCAATCCCCATGGCAGAGGCCATGTCTATAGCACTATTTTGCGGCTTATGCTCTTTACGTGAATCCAGCGCTTCACGATCATAACAAATACTTCTGCGCCCCTTAGGACTTTCCGCTGAGCAATCATAAAAAATGTACTCATCCGTCTTATCCTCATGGCCCACGACATCCGGGTCACCGCCGGTTTTCTCCATTTCATGGAGCGACCAGCATTTTTCTGGTTGAGCTTCAAGCTTTGCTTGTACATTAGCCCAATCAAGACCTTCATGACGGGTCCTGTTTTTCTCAAAGCGGGCCTTCAATATGTTGAGTAATTCTTCATGTTGTTCCTGAGATAACTGCTTTTCATTACTGAGGGGACTCGTTGTCATATTCATTTCTCCCTTCAAACGGAATAAATCTATTATAAATGATTGATTCTAATAGTAAAATTTTGAAACACTTTTTCTGATTTAAAGAATTTTATAATGCCGTTCCGATCCTCTAGCATATCGGCATATTTTCTCGCGGAGAGCTTAAGAAGCTTGTATCCGAAGGGAGGCAAATGGAAGGTGGATTCCTCTTCGGATATGCCCATTTGTTCACCTGTGATGGCATCCGACCAGCGGCCCTGCGGAATCGCCAAGGTAATGGAGCGCGCCAATTCTTGGGCGTTCATCAGCACATAAAAACTGGAATCGTCGTCCCAACGCTCGTAAGCCAGCTCGCAGTCACCGGGCTGCGCATAGCGAAATCGGAGATGCCCCGTCCGCAGCGAGGCGTATTGCTTACGCAGCGTGATCAGACCTTGATAAAAGGCGAATAAGGACAGGTCCTGCTTATTTTCATCCCACTCCGCCGCCTCCTGTACCTGCCGCTGGTAATTGTCAAGCTGCTTGCCGATGACGTCGGCAAACTGTTTTCCATCCGTAAGACTTCTTGCGAAGAAGTCTACAATAGCGCCGGTTACCGGATAGTTCATTGTGGCATCGAACTGGTCTCCCTGCAGCCACATGATAGCATCATTCCCCATATCCCCCAGGATATAAGCCTTCGGGTAAATATTTCTTTTTTTATAAAGTATACGAGGCCTTGCCAATATCAAGAAGGTTTCTGCCCATGCAGATAGTGCCCGAACCATGCGTTAACCTGTTCAATACTGTCGATGCGCAGAGAAGGTTTTCCACTCTTCAAAAGGCATAGTCACTGGCGATCAATGTAAGCTGCTGCCCATCCGGCTTGAAAAAGTCCGACGACTTGTTTTAGCTAAGATGCGAAGAGATACTTTCTTACTGCTATTCGTTAGGTAAGATACTTAGTGAGGAGAATCTATCCTAGAATTATCCTAACGCAACAAAAAATCCTTCCGAACAGAAGAATATAAAGGTATATTATTTTAGAGTCAACTGTCTGAGTCGGATAAATTCTAAAATTTGATTTAGCTCACGAAAATTTGCATTAGAACCACGGTATGTATCCGTTTGAATATGAAACGGGTCATAAACTGTGATTTCTTTCGAAGTCCCATCTGGATGATAGTGGGCATGAAATTTCATAATAAGTTGTTGATTTTGCTCATACCAATCATACCAATACAATTCGATTTCACGACGTGACTCATCTAAAATCTCAATGCAGGTCATTTTTGAGAAATCACGAAAAACAATTGTTTTTCGTACTATTCCAGTTTCACTTTGTAGACCATTTGCACCATTGCGTATTTCCAGAATAATATCAGAAAAGTTGTCTTCAATGAAATAAAAGTTACTCTTCGGAATTCCTAGACTCAAGCTTTTGCCTCCCCAGCAGATACCTCCAAACTTGAACATCGGTTTCTTCTTCAGGGGACAATTCATCTTTTGCTCCGAGCGTTCGTTCGAATTCACCGTGATATTTTTCTTCATACATTGCAATTTGACGTGTGTAATAACTCAATTTGTCCTCATTTCGAGGTGTAACGCTCTCACCTTCCTGCGTTTCCCACATTTCAACCACATCACTGATCCGAATTTTTTTCCCAGCAGCAGTAATGTAAAATGTATCTTCAGAGATGTGATTATGCTTGTTGTCTCCGGCAGGCTCTACACCTTCAAAACGTCCTTGCTTTAGCCAATTATGGATGGTAACAACACTAACACCGAAATAATTAGATAACTCTTTTGGCGTGTACTCTTTAATGGGGCGAGCAGTTTTAATTTCGGGTTCTTCAATTACAGTTATTGCCAATTCCTGTTGGCTAGTAGCTTGTACCAATGCATGTTGTAACAAAGTATAAAATTTCTCTTTAAAAACTTCAGTATTCTCAAAGATAGATTCATCAAACGCTTCTACTAAATTATCATTGTTCTTCAAGGCATGTGCTAGCACTTTGAACAGCAATACGCTGTTATCAAAGTCGCTCAGGTTAAGTAAATCTAGTGCGATTTCCTTTGAATGTTTGTTGAACAAGTTCTTTTCCGCGTATGTAATAGGCATTAACATCACCTCACACTCCAATCATAACTTTAATAGGTAATTTTTTCAAGAATATATTTTAACTAAGTTAAACTAACTTTAAGTTTATATAACTATATTTATTCTTAAATTGAACTTTTAAACCTTTTAAGGTTAAATTTCGCAAAAAAACCGAGGGAAATCACCTACGATTAATGGAAATGTTGCTGGAAGAGGAAGCGTCCCATTCCTTTCTATACTCATGACAAAGTCGCCGCGCTAATTCACCCGACGCTTTGACTCTTTTATTCGGTTTCATTATGAGCAGATCCTCCAACTCGCTCTCTGTATCCCTTTTTTCCGATCTTGCCATTGTCTTGGGGTTGTCAAAAACAGCAATAGGATAGTCCAGCAATGTAATAGCAAGTTGCACTCCGTCTCTCAGCCCTTTTATGTATAAGTGCTCATTTTCCACGCCCCTCTTGTAGTGATGCTTGTCCTCCCAGTCTACAAACCCCGGAAGCTTTGTTCTATCCACACCAGAAAACATAGCCTCAAAAGCCGAGCTTTCTTCCGCACGAAGCTTACGCATCTCAGGATGACGTTCAATTCGAGCCACAACATGCTCTAGCCTTTCCTGAATCGCACTTAGAAACCATGACGGTAACTCCACCGTTTATTAACCCCCTCCGAAATTTACTTAGCTTGATCGTTGTTTAAATCCAACTCGTTTGTGCAATTGGATAATTAGTTCATCTACTTTCCTGCTTTGGGCTTGGAGTGAGGTGTTATTAAATAAAGGAATTCCCTGTTCAAAAGCTTTGTTCCCAAGTTCATTTAACTTCCGTTTTTCCTCTTCAAGTGCACTAAGTAAAGGGATCATCGAGCAACCTCCATTTTTATTTTATAAATATTGTGATTTAGTAGCCACGACCATAATGTATTATTTTTACATTTAGTTGAATACTTTATCTGTTGTGGTTAGTATAACAGACTGATAATGGACTTAAAAGGGGTAAATTTCCTTGAGCGATCAATCCATCATCAAACAAATTATCGGGAAAACCGTGAAAGCTATTCGCATCAAACAAGGCTTAAGCCAAGAGGATCTAGCGCATGAATGCAATGTTGATCGATCCTATATTTCCATGATCGAAGTCGGCAGAAACGAACCTTCTGTCACTAAAATATTTGAGCTTTGCAAAGGGCTGAAAATTAAGCCGTCGGACTTTTTCAAACTGGTAGAGGTTGAGTACGTGAAGTTACAAGAGAAAGACGGAGAGAGTTCATAAAAGCGGCAAACAGTGCTTTCGATAGACTGTTTGCCGCTTTTACTGCTTGTTTTAGTTAAGAGACGGATAGATTTACGTTATTTACTTCTATCTTGAAAGTAATAAACATGAGCGAACCTGTCACCTCTCATTTTCGAACCAACATATCCAACTCCACATGCACCTTTATGCGAAAAAGCTATTTCTACTATATAGTAGTTTTACGTATATCTAATTAGCACCCTCATCGTTTCCGAAAAAGATCGTAACGAATCACAAGAAACCCTAACCTCTATATGTATAGAGGTTCTCGACAATTTAAGCGTCTATTTATAGGCGCTCCTAGACGAACGCTCCTTTTTATTGGAATTATTACCGTACCAACCAGCGATACTCCTGTCTGCAATCTGCAATGTGATCTACATATACCGTTCCGTATCCAGAAATGGATACTGCTCAGGCATCAGGACTCTCTCGGCAAGAAAACGTATGTGATTCGTCAGCATTTGACGAGCCCGATCGGAAACGATTACCTTATATCTAGTTGTTTTTTCCATGCTGAGCCTCTTCAATAATGTTATCCAAATACGTATCTAGTTCTTCCGGAGTTACACCAATGCGTCCTGCCAGGCGATCCTCTTGAACAGCTAGCAGCTCTTCACGTAGCTTCAGCATCTTCTCGCGGCGTGAGAATGCTTCAATATCCATTACGACGAAATCTCCTTCACCGTTTTTGGTCAAATAGACCGACTCCCCGGAAGTTTTGCATAGATCAGTGATCTCATTATAATTTTGTCGAATACTGGCCGACGGCTTGATTAACAATCCCCCCCTAACCCGTAGCTATATTTTGATCTTATTATAACTATTTAGTAACGTAACATAAATGATTTTCACGCAACAGCGCTTATATGCAAATGGATACAACAGCAAAAAACAGGCTATCCCTAGCCTTTATCAAAGACTTTTAAGGATAGCCTTTACGGCATCTGATACTATTTTCTTACCCCTTCACCGCACCCGCTGTCATACCACTTATCATATAACGAATCAGTATGAAGTATAAAATAACAATAGGTACTGCTATAAAAACGGAGCCTGCTGCAAATCTTGAAAATTCAGTTT
>RCUU01000209.1_pt1 | contig 34403 bp, 19 predicted proteins | sample 2166211 | NCBI WGS metagenome assembly RCUU01 (sample SAMN09932620, study PRJNA488358) | compost metagenome | feature: garden; material: soil; isolation source: compost soil in phenylacetic acid-enriched culture | place: Germany: Experimental Botanical Garden Goettingen | collected 2016-01-27
GAAATCCGGAAACAACAGCAATTGAAAGAACATTTTACACGGCTGCCTTATGCGTTCAATCATTAGTTCAACTTATAGAGTCTACTTAATAGACTCTATAGACATAAGCATACCAGCTAAAGATATACAAAAAATATACATACATAAAGCTGCAAGTATTTCCTTATCTACTATTTGATTCTGCTAATACTAAGTATTAGCAAGCACAAAAAGCTCCCGTACAAGCTGATTTAAGACTTGTACGGGAGCTTCTATTGCAGAGTTCAGTGCTTTACAGACCTGCGATTATCTTTATTTATTTGCTTCAGACAGTTTACTCATAATATTGTAAAGGATTTGCACACTTTCTGCACGTGTCGCCGTTCCTGCCGGATTAAAGCGGTGCTGCGATTGCCCTTGAATGAGCCCGGCACCATACGCAGCCTGTACAGCTTCCTGCACCCAGACAGGTACGTCCGCTATATCGTTAAACGGCACTGTGACTGCTTCACTGCCCAGTTGTCCTCCGGCAGCCTTAAAGGCGCGTATGATCATAGCCGCTGCTTCCTGACGCTTAATCGGAGCGTCCGGAGCGAAGCTGGTATCACTTACCCCCTGAACGATCCCTGCTTTGACCGCTGCCGAGATAGCCTGTGCATACCATTTATCTGCAGGCACATCTTTAAATGCTGCTGCAGCATCTCCTTGAAGTCCCAGCATACGCACCAGCATCGCCGTCAACTCTGCGCGGGTGACTGCTTGATTTGGCGCAAATCGATCCCTGCTGACGCCTTCAATCAGATGCTTAGCAGCAAGCTCTTCGATAACCCTTGATGCCCAATGAGTATCCGTATCCGTAAAGGCTTTATGGTATTCCAATACGGTATATGCTGCATTAAGATCACTGATCTCAAACTTGAGCACACCATTGTCAAGTACACCGCCGATATATTTCAGCACTCCTGAACTATCCAAACTATATATACCGGACAATTTCGGATTAATTCCGGAAGCGATTGGAAGTGACATCAGGATCGGTTTATCCAGCTCTGACAGCTGATAAGTCTGACCGTCCTTTGTAGTTACGCTAAGTCCGATTTTCAGCAAATCACTTCCTAATCGGAGCGATGCACCTGACTCTTGTCCAGCATTCATAATCAATGATGACGATTCATTTCCGTTCATACGGGCTGCAGTAAGCTTGATCTTGCTTTCAGCTTGCTGGTCAGCAGGTACTAATTCACCTACAGCACGCATAGCCTCGGCTGGGATCGTGAACGAGACATTAGCTGTACTTACGGTGACTGGAGCATTTTTAAGCACAGAGGCCGCATTGCCAGGCAATATCAGCTCTTCAAATGGTTTATCTGTGCTGAAAGCTACCTGTCCCTTGACCAAAAGTGCTGCAAGATCGCTTGCAGATACACTCCATCTCCCTGTATTCTCCGGCGTTGGCACTACTGGAGGCTGCACCGGAGGTGTGGTCGAACCTGACGATTCTCCCCCGTTATTGCTGCCTGAATTGCCACCATTGTTTTCTCCTGGCTTGCTGGAAGCTTCAACCTTTAATATATACTCCGCATAGAAGCCTTCATATAGCGCAGAGATGGTCGTTGTTCCCTCTGACCATGCAGTAATCTGGCCCTGGTCATTAATGGACGCCACATCACCGCGGCTGCTTTCGTATACTACACCTTCTATGATCGCGATATGCGTTCCATCCTCATAGACGGCCTCCGTTACACTCTGGTCAGTTTCACCAACCTTCAAGGTCCCTTTCCCTTTCAAGGCAATAGACTCGATTTGTCCTTGAGGAACGCGGTCAACAGTGACTGTCGTTTCCCCGTACAAATTCGGATTCATTGTGCTAACAGCTCTTACTACAACTCTTCCCAAGCCCTGAGCAGTTACTACCCCATCTAAGGATACAGTCACCACATTCTGTTCTGCAGGCTCGGAGCTGTACACAGACCAGGTAACGCTCTTATCAATAGCTTCGTCCGGCTTGACAAGTGCCGTTAATTGGCGGCTCTCGCCAACAGCCAGCTTAACATCCTGCTCTTCAATACTGACTGTTTCAGGAGCTACCGTCTGTTTGGTTAAGGTAAACTCATCAACGATACGGCCTGCCAACGTTTTAGTAACAAACTTCAGTTCATCTCCGTCAACCTCAACCGAAGCGTACATCTGTGTTTGCTCCTCATCCGTTACACGCTGCCAATCCCGCTGGGTTAACGAATAAAACTTCGGTCCGGTGGAGCCGGCAACGACATAAGTCGTCCCTTTACCGTCCTCTGTAATTTGATTATTCATCATCGGATATGTTCGAAGATAAATATGATCATGACCATTCAGTACCAGATCAACCTGATGCTTCTCCAGTACCGGCGCCCACAGTTGTCTGATTTCAGCAGTATCATAAATACTGCCGTAAGGACCCCGGTGGAAAATGGCAATTTTCCACTTCTTATTCGTATTGGACAAATCCTTCTCAAGCCACTGCTTCTGCTCTTCGTATTGGTATTCACTATTTAAGACCATGAAATGAATATCTTTATAGTCAAAAGAGAAATTGCTTCCCTGCAAGCTTTCCAACCCGTTGCCTGGCTGATTAAAATGGGCGAGGAAATCATTATTTTCCTTCGTACCCATAACCTCATGGTTGCCAACCGCACCGATCAGGGTCGTATTCAGAAGAGCATCCTGTGCTTCGCTGAACCACCATTTCCATTCCTGTTCATTAAAGCCTTTGTCCACCATATCCCCGATATGAACCATGAACTCAGCGTCGGGGGTGTTCTCAAAGGCCTTTTTCACCGTATTGCCCCATAGCTTGTACCCGTTAAGATCACCAGCCTGAGAGTCCGCAAAATACAAGAATTTAGTTTGGTCACCAGTGGCTCCAGCTGTCTTCAAGGTTCCCTGTGTACTATAATGTCCATTACCGTCGCCAACACGATAGACATAGGATGTACCCGGCTCCAGACCAGTAACTGTCGCCTTATGCACCCGAACAGCTCCTAAATCCACGGTTTGATACAGATAGCTCGATCCTTCCGTTTTCTTCACGTTCGCCTCGTCAAATCCGCTAAATTCCGATTGTTTCACGATTTCAACGATGGTTGGCTCGATACCCGGATGAGTGTGCCAAGTAAATCCTCTTGATGAGGTAGGATCTTCTCCCATGCTCACATTGATATTGTACGGCGTTTCGGTTCCCGAAAGCGGAGACACCTTGAATTCCGTAACCTGACTATAGAAATTACCCTTAGCTGCCTGTAGCTTATATGTCTTCACTACCGATGTAAGCGCATTTGTCTTCAGCTTGCCCTCCGAATCAGTAGCTCCAATTTCACTGCCGTCTGCAAAAATCTGCGCTCCTTCTACAGGAGCTCCCGCTTCGTTCTTGACCTGCAGCAAGGTCTCATAGCCTTGGATATTTCCGTCTTCATTCCAGCTCAGCGACAGACTGCTCTTAATATCAGAAGACAAAGGCAAGCCGTAGAAGGTATAATGCACACTGCCCGTACTGACAAACGAAACGCTGCCGGACACAAACTGAATGACATTCGTTCCCGTCGCATCCTTCCTCACATCGTATTGGATTCGACCGATGAGATCGTCGTCAGTTAATGATGCCGTATTAAGATCGCTCAGAGTCAGAGCTGCCGTCCCTGCAGCGCTGTCGATTACCGCGCTTGCCTGAGACGCATTCAGCTTATTCCCTACGCTGAACCTCACATTTTCCACCTTCGACGGATCAAAAGCAAGCTTAAGCAATCCATCCTTCAGATCAGAAGCCTTCACTCCCTTGATATCCACCGAATACGTATTACCTGCATACAAGGCTGCCGGAGTGACATACATCAATTTCGAGGACCCGGTGTCCACATTAAAAGTCCATTCCTGCGTCGTCCGGTTTCCGGACATATCCTTCACGGATACCTTAGCCTGATGCACACCATCCGCCAGCGGAGTGCTTGGCGTATAATAAATTCTTCCTTCCGGCGGATAAAGTGTATGCTGTACACGCACTCCATCGACATCAAACCGGATAGAATCAGGATCAATCAACGTCGTTCCCGGATGCTTCACAGGGTCATACCCTGCATCTTCACCATAGATTTTAATTACAGGCTGATTCGTATGAACGGTTGCACCCTCAGAAGGAGAGAAATCCTTCAGAATCGGCGGCTCCATATCATCAGTATTCGGACCATACAAGGCACGGATCTGATCTACATAGATGACACCGGCATCCTTTTTGGCTGCAGAAGTCTCCATATACCGTGCAGGCATATCCATTGTAAGTGGAAGTGTTCTTCCCTTAGGAACATTCGCCTCGAGATACTTCCATCCTACCCAGTCTACGCCAACGGTCTGATCGGTAAAGTCCAACGGAATCGCACCTTTGCTATCGCGCAGCTGCGCGCGCAGCCAGTGTCCCTTGCCATCCCCGTACACCCACATGCTGATTTTCTCAGGATATCCGGGAATCTCGATATTGTCAGCAGTGCTCTTGGTCTGCAAATATGCGCCCGATGTACCCGGCTTCCCGGTAAAATCGTATTCCAGCTTCAAAGAACCACTGCCAAACCGGACCAGATCCTCATTCGTCTCAATACTGACCTGTGTTGTATTAAACTGTGCGCCCGACGATGGTCTGTAAGCATCCAGTCCGTTTTCGAAATCCTCAAGCACAACCGGAGGCAGACCGATATTCACATTTACGGATGCCTCAATGCCTTTGTAGCTGACAATAATTTTTCCGCTTTGCTCCGTCTCATTGGCCGCCGTAAATACACCGTTTCCGTCGATCGAACCGATTGGTCCTTCAACACGCCACTGAAGCTGGCTGTTATCCGCTTGGATGATTTGACCATTCCGGAGCGCTTTTACGTTCATTGTTTCTATTTTTCCCGGCGCAAAGCTCTTGATCTCATCGCCAAAGGAAAGCTCTGTCAGCGTGTCCACAACCTCAACCTTCGCTTGTCCGTTTAATGCTCCTGTAGTAACGGAAATGTCCGCCACTCCTGCAGCTGCTCCAGCCGTGAAAACGCCTTGATCATTGATGCTGCCGATCTGCGGGCTTAAGCCCCATTGCAAGGTGCCGGTAAATGCTGACGGATGCAGATTTGCATCAACAGCGGCGGCCTTGAAGGAAACCATTGAACCGGCAAGCACACGCTGCATTTCCGGCTGAACAACCAGCTTGTCCGCTGCGCCTTCCGGCGCCTTGTTCACCAGCAATATCCCGTTGGCCGTCTTGCGCTCGCCACCATCCGAAGGGGAATTAAGCAGCTTTCTTCCTGATTCCCCCGGCATCCGGGCGATAAAGGTAGATGAGCCGCCCCCGTCAAGATTGATGGCATTCACTACACCGATATCCTTCATGATTTGCCCCAACTCAGCAAGTGTTACGCCTTCGCTGAAGCCTGGCTGACGCCCGTCAATTTCCAATAGCACGACGGATCCGTCCGCTTTGGTTCCAATCGCTGTACGCGGATGAGCCGCTGGATCGGAATTAGGCTGGGCTGCTCCATCTTTAACGAGCAGCGTAGAGCCGCCGATCGCCATAGTCACATCGCTCCATGCGCCTTCCAGATTCAGACTTACAGTCACCTCATCGCCCGGTTGAAGCCCGGAAAGAATGCTACGCTGCGAGCCTGATGCCGATAGAACAACTTTTCCGGCTGCCAGCGGCACATTCCCTTTGTCTTTATGTACCTCTGTCACCTTCAACAGCAGTGTTTGACCGCTTTTCACTTCTCCACTTACGACATCGAGTACTATCTCGTCTCCTAAATCATTCGTCATAGTAGTCGTATAAAAATCCGGCGTGTACAGTACAACGTCATTCGTACCACGCGCCCGGTTAATTGAGGTTAGTTCAGTGTTCGTTCCGCCAATGGCCAACGTTCTGGTCAGCTTTGGACTTGGTCCATAAATCGTTGTCCCGTCCGTCTTCAAACCGAAAGCAAACCAATTGCCCGGAGGACTTGTAAGCATTGTACCGCTTCCCATGAACATGCCAAGAGGTACGCCCGAGGACATGTCATAAAAATCGCCGTTTACAGCTGCGATCACTCTGTTTCCTTCCCAATCTGCATCACTGGCCATCTTGCTCACACCCTGCATGCCATACACTTTGCCGTCCGTCATCCCCGGTTCAAGCGAAAGCGCGGAATTCTTCGGGTCAAATTCCACCATATGCAGCTTTTCCAATCCACTGTCCGACTGCATATTTCTCCAGGTGTAGGTTGCGCCTGGTCCAATCTCTATCTGCCTTTCATCTACTACACTTCCTAAGGCAGACGCCGCCGGACTAGTTCCCGCTGCCAGCACTTGCCCGGCTGGAAGAAGCATGGATAGAAGCAACGCGCCGCTAAGCAGCGAAGATCCTATTTTTTTCGTCCTTTTCCCTATCATTCTGTTTCTTGCCTCCTATTCTAGTGTTGGGTTCAGATCTTTCATAGAACGCCATCCAAAGAAGTATAGAGCCAATTTGTTAACCCTCTCTTCGATTTTTGTTAGATTGGTATTAAACCATATTTTGCTAATTATTCGACATACCTACAAAAAACTCCCGGCAAGCCATTTATCATAGCTCGCCCGGGAGTCCCTCGGTACTTATTTTATTTAACCTCGTCTTCAATACGCTGTACGAAAATTTCTACAGTCTTGCCGTTAACCTCGGCTCTTCTGGATTCATGAGAGAGGGAGGCCTCTTCAATTTGCTCAAATGCCCAGAAGGCTGGAGCAATATCCGGCCAGGTTTGTTCTACTTCGGTCAACGGACCGCGATAAAGCATTCTATTAATAAGCGTAACCGCCTCAGACCGTATGATACCGTTGGACGGCTTGAATGTGCCATCCGGGTAACCGGTAATCATACCGTTACGATACAGTGACTCAATAGCTGGGGTTGCCCAATAGCCGGAGGTTACGTCAGTGTAATGCAGCTCAATCGGCTTACCTGTTTCAAGCTTCAAATATCGTGCCATTACTACTGCAAGCTCTCCACGGCTTACCGGGTCGTTCGGACGGAATTTACCATCCGTGCCACCCTCAAAAATGTTGTACTTCGTCACAGTGTTGATATAATCATACGCCCAGCTGCTTTGCGTTACATCGGAGTAGGATTTCGCCTCTACACCGTACTCGCCAATCAGACGGGCAACGATTGCAGCTAACTCCGCACGATTCAGATATCTGCTGGACTTGAATGTACCATCAGGATAACCAAGAATGTAGCGCTGATGCTTCAGGTTTCCTGCACGGTCCGAATAGACCAGCAGCTTGATTGAGGCTGCCGATTCCTTCACATTGGATACGACTCCTTGCGAATCAACGAATTCACCCTTAAACGTTACGCTGCGTTCTTGCTCACCGTCAGCCAAGACCGGCCATTCCACCACAATTTTAAAGCTTCCTGATCCATTCGCCTTTAGATCCTTTATATCCCAGACGATCAATCCTGCCAGAATCTTTCCTCCGGCAGCATCAAGCACCTTCACTCCGTCCGGAAGAACCACGCGAATTTGCCCTTGTTCTAGTTCCACATCGGAAATGTTCTTAAAGAGAACATTTACCGTACCCTTTCCGCTTTCCGGATAGATTGTACGATCACTTTCCAAGTTTACAACAATCTCTGGAGCTTTATCCGGTTGTGGAGCCGGTGGCGGAGTAGTTACGACAGTTGACGAACTTCCTCCTGAGCCGGAAGAGCTACTACCGGAAGATGAAGACACCGGCACCATAGAGATATCGAATCTAACGATGGAGTACTCTACCTTGATAGCAGCCAATCCATTCTCTGTATAGACTGAGCTTTCAGGGTGTGCCGATTTGTCATTACGGCTGTCATACGGCTGGTATCCGTCAGCCTCTGCGGTAATATAGTAATCGCTATCGGCATAAACCATCCAGGCATATGCACCGCCGGATACGATTTGTACCGGACTATCATTGTCTGCCGGCGGGAAACCAGGAAGCTTAGGTAAAGTCACTGGCCCCGGAGTAATGCCGTTGTTTCTGTTGCGCGCCGTATCAGCGTACCACAGCTTAACAGTAACAGCACGATCATTGATCAACTGTCCTGTCACAGAATTTCTAATATCACCGTACGGATCGATCAGCTCTTCATTAATGTTCATTTCTCCGGCCGCTTGCACCGTTACGCTTGGCAAATCGCCATTACGCTTCACGTTAATCACAATATAACGTCGATCAATTACCTGCCCGTCAGTATCCAGCACGTTGTAATAGTAACGGATTTCCAGCTTATAAGAGTTGTCTGAAGCATTTCCTTGCGGTAACCCATCAGCAATGAATAAACCATTCTGATCTACTTCAAATCCATTTGTCTCTAATGCATTGTTAATCAAGGAGCCAGACGGGTTCGAAGAGTCCACATACTGCTCGCCTTTTTTGAGAAATACGACAAAATTAGGGTTAGCCGGAGTATTCTCAATAGCTGAAAAATCGATCAGATGCAGCAATCCATTGGAATCCTTGCTTCCGATCACACCTGCAACCGCCTTGTTAGCTGTGAACTGGTCGGTTCCATCACCCTTGATCGGACGGTCTATGGAAGCCTTTTGTTTATAAGTAATCGTCTTTCCTGCACTAATTTCCTTGTTATATTCAACCGTATATTGCTGTTTGCTAGGTATCAGGAATTCATATTCGCCGTTCTCATCGGTAATGACAGTTCCAACTATACTACCATCTTCTCCTCTAATCGCAACGACTTTACCTGCTACAGGCTGAACACCTGATGAATCGATGGTTTCCGTAAGCTTGCCTTTCAGCTTAGGTGGATCAAAATAAATCGTGAAAGAGGCTTCGCCGCTTACTTCATGAACCAGATCAAATACTGATGCCTGAATCTCAATTTCCTGCGCTGCCGTTGTCCCGGTCAGATCAGGAGACTGATAGAAGATTACGGCTTTGCCATCAGGTCCGGTCACTGCCTCAGAAGCAGGAAGCGGCTGTCCGTTTACATCGACGAATATGCCTCCTGCGGCTGGAACCTCGAATACAACCTTTGCTCCGGCAACCGGATTGCCATTAGAATCAGTCACCGATGCAATCAGCTTCGTTGCTGATTCTCCATCCCCAACATTTCGAAGCGGAGTAGCCGTTAGCTCAACGCCACCGCCGAGGGGAACTGTGGAATCCATCGTAAATTTTGTTTCAGCGGTTGCCGTTGTGCTAAATGTGCCTGTAGCTGTGGCAGCAACTTCGTAGAGGCCATCGGCACTTATTGGGGATAGCGGTACCCAATCCCAGCTGCCGTCTGCATTCGTGGTGAGATTTCCGTCAACAATCTCTTGCTTGCTGTTCTTCACTACAAGATTAACAACAGAACCCGGCTCGCTTGTTCCTGTAATTTGCGTGACCGGCTTACTGCCTCTCCATCCATCCACCGGTGTATCGATCGTGACATATACGTTGTTTACCGGGAAATCCTGCGGATTGCCCGTTTGAGGTCCAAGCGGACGCAGCGCCCGTTGAGGATCACCTGCATCAACAATGCCTCCTCCGTCTGGAATATAACCCAATTGCACCTTGGCGCCCGGCGGCACCTCCGTACCGTTCTCCAATTGAAGGATAAGAGTGTCCGTGCTATTTCCCTCCACAACAACTGCGGCCACCTGCACCGGATTGCCATCTCCACGATCGATGGTAATCCAAATTTCCGGTTGTCCTGCTTGCTCAACTACTGAAGGGAATTTAACCTTTACTTTATTTCGATCATTCTCTACCGCAGCAGCAAGTGGTTCAAACATTAATTGATTACTGACAGGGAACTCCGATAACCATCCCAAGCTTCTTGCATTTGGCCCTGACTCCCGAACATCTATCAGATTGCCGTCGTTAGGATTCAGTTGATTGGTTGCGTAGTTCATAGTAATGTTCGTTCCGCTTAATTCGTCTAAAAGAACAGGTATACCGCCTGCAGGAATACCGTCTCCTAGGGTAAAGACAAGAGTTTTACCACTAGGGTCATTGCTGTCAATCTCTGCATGCTGTACAGCAACAGGCCCGGAAACTCCATCGATATTAAATGAAAACGAATAGACGCTGTTCACAACACTGGTTGGCTCCAGGGCTTGTCCAAAGACTACTCTCACCTTGTCACGCGTTGCATCGTTAATCACCGCAGCCTGTACAGGCTTCATCTGATTATGCACCGGATCATTAACAAACGTATCCAGTTCCGAGGATGAGGAGTCCGTTATACGCTGGGCTTCACTCAGATTTTCCGGACTATAGGTCAAGGAAACCTGGGCATTCAACGGAATTTCCCCAGCCCATGCGGCCGGAAGACCATTCAGTACAGTAAGAGCCAGCTTGGCAGGTGATGAAGGGTCTGAAATCATCATGGCATTTGAGCTATCCAGTTTTAAAGAAAATGCTGGATGAATCCCGTCATTTATGGTGACTTCAAATGCCTGCAAGGCTTCGGAAGGCACAACTACACTACCTGGGAACACAATTTCAATCGTATTTCGGTTCTCATCGTTTTTCACACTCAGGCTCTCCGGTGCAAAGCGATTAATAACCGGAACTCCGCTATTGTTAGAGGTCGGGAAGCTCTCTAAAGGTAAACCGCCTGGGCCTGAGCCTTTGATAGAGCCTTGATTCTGATCATACCAGAGCGGCGGATTCGTTCCCGCCGGAATAACATAGCTGTTTGGCAATTGGGCCGGAAAATCAGGATGGCTTGAATCGATTTCCAGCTTCAACCGGAACGGATCGTTTTCTCCGTATTTGTCTTTGACAAAATCTACGATTTTCAGCGGAACCAGAATTGGATCGTTAGTCGTTCCAATATTCACCGAGAATCCGCCTGTTTCGGAAGAATTATAATCTACCGGGACATCCAAATCTACGATGACCGTACGACGATCAGGACCCACCTCTGCTTTGACCACTTGAGGTGCAACCCCTTCGGCAAATAACACCGGAGCAGCGTCAAAATTACCACCGCCATACACTTTGCCTTCAAGCTCTCCACCGATTCTGGCTTTGACATTCGTTAAATGCGGGTAGTCGCCGAGATTCCATACATTTACCTTTGCAATGCCGTTTTCGTCCGTCGGGACAGTAATCTCGCGAACGGTGATGTCTTCACCATTACGTGTATAGTGCCGCGTTTTAACTGTATAGCCCTCCGCAGTTAAATATAGGCTCTCATCATCCTTTTGAGCAGCAGCCAGCGCCGTTCTTCCGCTGCCGATACTCTCTGAGGAATATCCGGAAACATAATAAAGCGAAAAGGTGACCGGATAGCCCGCAATAAGCTGACCGTCAATGGTTTTCACTTCTGCTTCCACATTCGCCTGCGAGCCTGTTGCAACAATACCTTGAACGTTTGGCGTTCCACCCTCGCTAACCTTAACTACTTCCGTACCATAAGGCATGTCACCGTGCGCAGCATCCTTCTTAAAGCCAACAGCATCTCCATCCTTCAGTAATGGTGTCTGATGAAGAATACTGATTTCCGTAGGCGCCTGTTCGACCTCTCGCGGCGTTGCGAGCTCAGGCAGAATCAGTCCGCTGTAGTTGTTAAAATACCAGGAATAAATATCATGATTTTGAGTAGAGCCACCAGTTGCAGCAGTAAAACCTATATAAGCATCATCCTGCAGCAGCAAGCTGGATAAATCGGTCGTGTCGGATATGATAGGCTTGATCGTAAATGAGCCTTGTCCATCCGCACGGTCTGCAACCAGCTCCGCCCCTGTTAATACAGGGAATGAGGATAGCTTAACGCTTTGAATCTTGTTAGGGCTGCCCTCTTTCACAAGCTTCCCGTCGCTGCCGACAACAGGTGCCCAATATGTTCCGTCGTTATTTTCCCGAATCAGATACACACGGAACTTCTGTGTCAGTCCGTCATAATCAATCCAGGTGTGGAACGAATTGTAAGGATCACTTGTCGCCTCACTGCCTGTTTGAGCCAATGACATCTTGCCAAGATCAAGAGTGGCGATATTTTTCCCCTCTTGTATACGCCCATTCTTAGCCGAGTCATGGTGCACATCTCCATCCCGAACAAGTGCAACATGTGATGATCTAGTACCTGTTATCCCTTCGACCGGAGCAGGGTCACTGCGATCCTCTGTACCGTCCTTGCCGTTATTGTAGTAGGTGTCATATTCCACTCCGAAGCTTTTTGTTACGCCGGAATAACCGAGACCTCCGCCGCTGGCTCCCGCTTCATTGGACACGGTCTGCAAAACAAAGACGATGCCGTCGGCTTGTGAGCCGCCCTCCATTTTGAAGCTGAAATATGTACTGAATGAACGATTGTCCGACAGCGCAACACGCTCTTTATTGAACAAGCTGCCGAACGCGTTGCCTTTTGTAGTAGCCAGGCGGATAATGTCGCGCGATCCGTTATTTTGAAATCCAACCCGATTCGCAGCTGAGCTGAGGCCCGGCATTGTAAGCTCAGCCGCAGAATAATCCGTGCCCCCACTCTTCACACCGTAGTTGTATTGAAGAGCATATGATGGCGCACTTCCTAATTGACGAAGCCCTGAAGGAATATCAGTGCTGTTCGTTGCGGTAATCGGAGTGGAGCCGACGAGCGGGTTCGTTACCCCGAAACCAGCGTTTTTTAATGAAATATAGCTTTTGTTGGTATCAACTGCTGTTGTTGCACTTCCTGCGTTCACAGCACGCATTGGAGACAGCGAAAGTCCTGAGCACACGATAATTAGTGCTAACGCTGCATGAAGCCATCTTTTCCAATGCTTCTGATGGCGAACTGAATGTTTCTTCAATGAATCTTTTCCCCCTTTTATATAAAGAATTTATCTAGTTGTTATAGCTAAAATCCGGCTTTGAATATTGTAGTACAAGGAACTAAACAAAATCTGAACAATATGACATTGTTCATTGTTATTCGTCAACAAAAAATAGCCTGCAGTCCAATTCTCGCTGAACCACAAGCTACCCTATCGTCTCTATGCTATTTTCATTCTTTATGAATAAAATACCCTGCCTTGAAGAACATCGAGCGCCTGCTCGATTTCCTTTAAATCTTTATCAGATATTCCTTGGATCCGTTCGTTGAATCGTGCTTCAACCTGTCCAAAAATTTCATTCATCATCGCCTCGCCTTTAGCAGAAAGCCGAATGTACTGTTTGCGCCGATCCTCCATGTCCGCTATTTTCTCGCATAATTGTTTATCTGTCAGCTTTTTTAATTCACGACTCGTATTAGGCATAGACATATGCATACATTCACTAATATCACTTAATATACAAGGCTGACCGACAGCAATGTACTCCAGAATCTTATATTGTACGGCCGTAATCGCATCAGATTTCACATCTTTGGTCATATCGTTAGTTATTTGATGAACGGCTGCTGTAAATGCCACAAATTTTTGAAAAATAGCACTTCTGTCCATAAAATCACCTCTAACAAAACCATAACAAAGTATTTATCAAATAACAATTATTAAATTAAAATTATCATTTGACAACTAATTTGTAAATATGTTACCTTTTGCTTATCAAATGATAAGTAATAGGAGAAAGGGGCTTTATAAATGAACCTGCTCATTATTTATACACATCCCAATCATCAAAGCTTGAGCTACGCTTTTTTACAGGAGGTTATTAAAGGCAGTCACGATAATGCAAAAATTAAAGAGGTTCAGGTGCTGGATCTTTATAAAGAGGGCTTTAATCCTGTGTTAGTATTTAACGAACATAAACGTAGAAGAGATATGCATATCGACCCCGATTTGGCAAAATACAGAGAACAGCTGCTGTGGGCCGATAAAATTGCTCTAGTGTATCCGATTTGGTGGGGACGCCCGCCCGCCATGCTTATGGGATATTTTGATCAATTGTTTTCTTCAGGGTTCGCTTATAAGGATACGGGCAAAATTTTGCCGGAGGGGCTACTTAAGGGGAAATCTGTTGTCTGCATCTCCTCTATGAAGGGCCCTACCCATTACCCGCTGCTGTGGCTCAATAATGCACATAAGGTTTTAATGCGAAAAGCACTGTTCGGATATGTCGGCATAAAAAAGGTAAAGTTCTTCGAATTCGGCAATATGGAGAGTCTAAAGGGACGACATCAAGAGAAGCTCAATAAGGTTTATCGATATTTTAGGACGGTGGAATAACGGCCACCACAATGTAGGTGATTTAGAGGCACAAAAGGATCTTATATTTCCGTTTTAGCAATATGCGCGAAAAATAAGGTCCTGTTGCTAAAATGTCATATGACAAAACAATGACACCCTTCACTATTCACCTATCAAAATTTAAAGTATATTTACATAAATGATACCACCGCGTACTAATGTTCATTTAAACGCATGCTCTCGAAAATTAAATAACTGCTATTCTACTTTAGGACGTGTACATATGCTTTTTAACTCACCACAGTTCATATTTATTTTTTTACCCGTTGTTTTTGCAGGATATTTTCTGCTTGCGTCCTTTGCTCCTCTCTCGGTTTCAAGGGCATGGCTTGCCGGATGTTCGCTTTTTTTCTATGGTTTTTGGAATCCGCGATATTTGCCGCTCATCCTTCTATCCATTATTGTCAATTTTCTAATAGGCCGTTTACTCATCCTGCATAAGAAAAAAGCTGTTTTGATTGCAGGGATCGTTTTCAATTTGGGATTATTGGGGTATTACAAATATTTCGACTTTTTTCTGACTAACCTGAACCTGTTGTTCTCAACGGACATACCTTTATTAAATCTAGTGCTTCCACTGGCTATCAGCTTTTTTACCTTTCAACAAATTTCATATTTGGCAGACTGCTATAAGGGTAAAGTAGAAAGCTACAACCTCATCAACTATGTTCTGTTTATTACTTTTTTCCCGCACCTCATTGCAGGACCTATCGTTCATCACCGAGTGATGATGCCGCAATTCCAAAGTACAAAAAACCTGAAAATCAATTTTGAAAATATCGCATTGGGGATTTTTGTTTTTTCCATAGGTTTATTTAAGAAAGTAATACTTGCAGACAACTTTTCAACAACTGTACTGGATGGAATGAACTATTTAGATACGATTACCTTTTTTGATGCCTGGACAGTCATCCTTTCCTACACCTTTCAATTATATTTCGATTTTAGCGGTTATTCAGATATGGCTATAGGTCTGGCCTTATTGTTTAACATCAGGCTGCCGATCAACTTTGATTCACCCTATAAAGCTGCCAATTTTCAAGAAATGGTCTCACGCTGGCATATAACATTGACTCGTTTTCTGTATGAATATGTGTATTATCCAATGAATCGTTGGCTGTCAAAAAGGTTTTTTGCAGCTTCCCGCTTCAAGCTAAGCACGAATACGAAGACCTCGATTAATGTTTTACTTCTATTTCTCTTAAGCGGGATTTGGCATGGCGCAGGCTGGAATTTCATCATTTGGGGTCTGCTTATGGGTGCCGGAGTCGTGGTTTACCGCATCTGGAGCAAATGGAGCATAAGGCTTCCTTTGTTTTTGGCATGGGGCCTTACCTTTGGTTACGTAAACTTCATTCTAGTATTCTTTCGAATAAGTGATCTTGATCAAGCTCTATTGCTGATCAAAGCAATGCTTGGGTTAAATGGCTTTATTTTTCCCGAACAGTTATCTCAGGTGTTAAGCCCACTCTCAACGATGGGAGTACGTTTTGAAAGCACCCCTCTAAAGGATAAATATCAGGCAATAGGGCTGATTATTCTAGGGTTTATCATTATTTTGGGGTTCAAGAACACTTCTGAAAAAATGAAGACCTTCAAGCCTAAGCTCATATATGCCATTTTTATTGTCATTATTTTCGTGTACTCGGTCTTAAATTTAACCAAAGTATCCGAGTTCTTATATTTTAAATTCTAAGCATTAAGGTGAAGCCATGAAATCCTATAAAAAGTGGACGATACTTACTCTTTCCCTGACAGCCTTTACTTTATTTGCAGTGGCTGTGATCAATTATGTAGTTGATCCCTATGGAATTTATCATTTCTCAGGTCACAGCTACAATTACAACAAAATTATAGATAGTGATCCTTATCGCTCAAAAGCCTTTCAGGTCAAAAAGTATCAGCCTGAAGCTATTGTACTGGGAACATCAAGGGCTATGCGGTTAAATCCCCCTTTTATTGAATCTTTAACTGGAGAGCCTGCTTACAACGTTGGACTTTCGGCTGCGACTCCCTATATCGAATTCAAATATTTGGAGTACGCCATAAAGGTCGATAAAAACCTAAAAACCGTGTACCTTGGATTAGACTTCGAGGTTTTTCAAAATGATTATCCGACTCATGCAAACTATGATGAACAAAGACTGACTTCCTTCTTTTATATTCAGGATTTGTTTGCAACCTTATTGTCCGAAAATGCTTTAAAGGATAGTCGCAAAGTGCTGCTGGACAACATCAACAACACGGCGAATTATACAGAGCATCGATATCTCGGAGACGGCAGCTTTGATGAAACCCTTGTGTACCCTCCGAATACCAATGAAAGTACCTTGGAAATTATGCCTACTACGTTTCAGTTATCCTCCAGCAGCATGCTGTACATTGAAAAAATTAAGGAGCTTTGTGAACAAAACGGGCTCAAGCTATATATCTACATCAGTCCTGTTCATGCCATTATTTTAGAAACGTATTGGCAAAACAACCTATGGGACCAATTTGAGGATTGGAAAAGACAACTGGTAGATATCGCTCCTGTCTGGGATTTCTCAGGTTATCATGAAATATCCATGAGCTCTCTTAAGCACTCGGAAAGCTATAATGATCTTTCCCATTTTTCAAAAAAAATCGGCGAGCTCATACTCTGCCGAATGTTAAATAAAGAGGCCGATAGAGTTCCCGCTTATTTTGGAGTATATATAACTCCTGACAATATAGAGGAGCATTTGGATAAGCTGAGAAAAAACAGAGAACAATGGCCCGAACGTGATAAAAACATGCTTGAGGTCGTTGCGGTCTATTAATGAGTACAGAAAAGCGCCTCACTAGCAGGCGCTTTTCTGTACTCTATTTAACAGCAATATAAATATGCACCTCGGCATTTGCAGGATCAAAATGACGGGCATCGTAAAGCTCAAAATCTCCCGTATAAGCCCTTTCCTCGGGTGAATGCTTGAAATATTCCCAAATTTCCACCCATGCCTCAATCACTACCTCGTACACCGGACCTCTTTTCGTCGTAAAAACGACATATTTACTTTCCGGTATAGTCACATGAGCATAATTATCGGGAGCTACTGTTTCAGTGTCTCTAATTTCATGCCCAATCACAACGGAATACGCTCCGTCTGCATCACTTTCATAATCGGTGTACAAAGCGTAGAGCGTATCGGGATTGACCATTCCCGCCGCCATCATGGATGTCATACCGCTCTTGAAATAAGCATCCCAAAGCCCCGGCAATCGTCCATTGGGTCCTGCTTCATCGGCGTTTGTTGTACGTACGCTTAACCCTGCCAGTTTAAAGGCTTCTTTTGCAGCAGTAAAAGTAGAAGTTTTCACGAGATCATCATCCTCTTTCATTTGAATTCTGATCTCATTATACAGGGACAAATTGGACATCTATCTGTCCAGTTACAGAAGCCATTCATTTAATTATATCGCTCCAAAATTTTTCGCGCCCGATGCACTATTTCCTGAGCTACTGACTCCGGATGCACTACCTTCACCTGATCGCCGTAGCTCAGCAGCATCCCGTAGAACCAATGATCAACCGTGAACTCGCCTTTCACTTGGATTGAACCCTCTTCTTGGATCGTAATCAATTCAGGGGGAAAGGAATCCTCTATCCGGTAGCGGGCATTAGGATGAAAAACCAGAGTCAATTCCTGCCGTTCCTCTTTAGACCATTCCGAATCCCATGCATACTGCTCTAACGAAGGGCTCTCCCGACGTACAAAAGGCTCACGGAGTAGAGCAAGCTCATGAATCCTATTTAACCGAAATACTCGAAAATCACCCCTCAAGGTACAGTATGCCTGTAGATACCACACATATCCCTTCAAAATCAGGTTCGAGGGCTCAACGATTCTCTCGCTTTCTGTTCCGTTCCTGTTCAAGTATCGCATGCCCACTCTCTGGGATTGTGTTATGGCTTGTCTTAACATATTCATTTTCTCTCGTGTACGAACGTTCTGCCCCCACGGATTGAAATCAAATATAAGCCCGGCCCCATTAGTCCCGCTGTCCGTTCGATCTGCTTTACCCAGCAGAGCCTTCACCTTCTCAAGCACCGTATCCAGCATGCTATCATCTATCGCAGTCGCTGCACCTTTTACCGCTGCCGTAATAGCAGAAATTTCGTTATAGGTGAGATATTGGCGAGCGATGGTGTATTGCTCCATAATTTCAAATCCGCCTGCTGTTCCCTGATGTGCCACGATCGGAATACCCGATTGGTTCAACGTTTCCATATCCCGATAAATGGTCTTTGTGGAAACCTCAAAGCGTTCGGCCAGCTCCTTGGCGCTCACACGTTCCCGGTTTAGCAATAAAATGGTCATCGCAAGCAAGCGATCAATTTTCATTTGTCGTCTCCTTAACTCCCGGGGTCAAGAGGTATGCAGATACAGCCAGTGGGCTTGCTCAACACGAAGTCAGCATGATTTCCTTGACTTATAGGCTATGCCATCAATCTGGACCTTCAATCCGCTTGGCCCTCCTACATGTGCAAACTCTGTGGAAATGGTTTTTCTTGCAGGATAGCTCCCTTTGAATCTGCGCTTAAAAACTTCCTCCATCACAGGGATATCCCACACATCGCGAAACAAAACATCCAGCTTCACGACATCATTCAAGGTCAAGCCCGCCTGCTGCAATCGATAGCTCATATGATCCAAAGCCCCTTCGATCTGTCTTTCAACCGATTCGCCAATGTTCCCTACACAGAAGGTGAGGAAAATAAAATCTCCAGCCTCAACATACCCCGAGTAAGCATATTCCTCATTCACATCACATCTTACGATTTTATCCACATCAGCCATCTCCCTTATCAATAGACTAAGCTCATTGTAAGAGAGGATACCGGACAGCAGTGTGTCGTCATTCAACGATAGGCTTCTATAATTTGTTCAGCATGGTGAATCAACCTTTGCTTTAACGCTTCCGGCTCCATAACATGCACCTTGTTCCCAAAGCTCAATAGCATCCCGAACCAGCCTCTTTCATTTTCCGGCACGCTGAATTCAAACACCAGCTTATTATCTCCAATTTCAGTGACGCAGGCATTAGGAAAGCATTCCTCAATGGAGACGCTAATTTCAGAGGAGCATACCAATTTTATGTTTACAGAGCAGACCTGATCCTGCCTTTGCGCTAGTATCTGGTCTGCATTCTCATGAAGTCTCTCAAAATCCGCAGAGGTTGAGCGCAAATTACGTATTCTCGAGAGTCGAAACATCCGGTAATCCTGCTTGTCACAGCAAAACCCCAATAGGTACCAGGCATACCACTTGTATGTCAACACTACAGGCTCTACCCTTCGTTGAGACTTGGCATGCACTGCATCAGTATACTCAAATTGAACGACCTTTTTGCTGTGGATAGCATCCTCTATAAGGCTCAAATACTCGCCAATATAAAAGCCCTCACGCAGCACACTAAAATCAAGGTGAATGCTCTGCTTATCCTGCAACATATCTGGTGAAAGGGATACCAGCTTTTCAAAGGTTGCCTCAATCTGTCTATCTTCATATGCCGAGCATAATCCTCTTAACGCTGTTATAATCAGCAAATAATCACTATCTGTAAAAACCTGCTTGCTCATTTTGTAGCTGCTTATAATGCTGTACCCGCCATGCGTCCCCTGCATTGAGGTAACGGGAATCCCCGCCATACTCAACGTCTCTATATCCCTCTGGATTGTGCGCGTGGATACCTCAAATTTTTCCGCCAATATTCGCGTACTCACCATCTCACGGTTTAACAGGTAAATCAAAATCCCGAGTAGTCGATCAATTTTCATATTATCCACCCTCTGTAATATCCTATAAGCAATTCTACCATTACGAGGCAACTGCAACATTCCTTCAATTTCTCCCGTTTAAGAGGGTGAAAATGATAAACTACATCGCATAACAACTGGAGGAGCATCTATGAAAAAGATAAATAAAGCATTTGCTGTCGCTTCTGTTCTAGCGATGGCTTCCATTCCTATGGCTGCATTCGCTCAAGACATTCCACCGTCAACAACCCATCAAGGACAAGGCTTCATTGTAAATCAGGAGGCAAAGAAAGTGGTTCCAGGAACGCTTGGTCAAATCACCGATTTCGTTAACGATCAGACAGGCAAGTTCATTACGGTAACAGGCCGTGGTCTGGAAAAAACAGATCAAAGCGAGATCATTCTTTCCATCACCAAGGATACGAAAATAGTTGATGCCAAGGGCAACAAGGTTCAGCTAAAGACGATTATCGACAACAAAAAAATGGTGAAGGCCTTCTATAGCCCTAACATTACTAAGAGCCTCCCGGCTCGCGGAACAGCGCTGACCCTTGTCGTACAAGACCTGCATTCGACCGCCATTAACGGTACGGTTACTGAAGTGAAGGACAACAGTATTCTTGTAAAAGGTGCCGATTTATATTCGGGTATTGAGGATACTATCCTGCTTCATTTAGCCGATAAGACCCCAATCGTGGATCAAAATGGAGATGCTCTTCAAGCTGCTGAAATCAAAGTCGGTATGAGTGTTAAAGCGTTCTATGGTCCGGCGGTGACGATGAGCATTCCCGCCCAGTCTACCGCGAGCTACGTGCTTGTAAATACAGAGGAAGCTGCTGTCGAGCAAGCCCCTGGAACGGACGGAATCATTACGGAAATAAAAGATAGCTTAATGACTATCATCGGAAAACCGCTTGAGCAAGGCGGAATCGATTATGCACTTCTCACTGTTGATAAGGAGACCGAAATTGTTGATGAGAGCGGCAATGCATTAGACGTATCTAAGCTTAAAGCAGACACCCATGTAGTGGTTACCTATGGTCCCGTTATGGCTTTGAGTTATCCGGCCCGGACTCATGCAGACAAAATCATCGTTAAACAAGCCGAGTCTATTAAAATTGGGGGAACCGTTCAGGCTTCGGATCGGGCTAATAAGGAGCAGGTTTATGTCAATGTAGGCTCTGATCAATCCACAGATAACGATGTCATTCTTAACATAACGGATGATACCGTCATCATTCCTTTACTTGGCGGTGAAGCAGAGCTGAGAGCGGGTACCAGAATCGTAGCCTACCATTCTCCAATCATGACAAGATCCTTGCCTGGTATTACAAATGCCGAAATTGTGATTATCACTTCAACGGACAATGCGGTAGCGCCAAAATAATTGACTGCCGCACCATTGAGACTTCAATTTCCGATACAAAAACAGCCGGACCTCTTAGAGGTCGGCTGTTTTATATATCCTGAGAACCAATCAGCATTGTAACAGCACCTATTCATTCCCAGGCTCATATTCGCTCAGCTTTCCTTCATAGATGAGGCGCAGTCGATCGCTTTGCCTGAAATCATCGGGAGTGACGAGCGCCGGAAGCTTATTCCATAGCTTGATGCCCGATCTCTCTAATATCTCGGCAACGAATTGCGAGCAAAAATAGGAATTGCTGAATTCGACCGGCTCCTTCAGGGCAACACCAATGACACCGAGAATGTTGTACAGAAATTTTCTTTGGCTCCGAATAAAGATGTGCAGCACGCGCTTCATCTTCTCAATCTCACGCCCGGATACCTGAAGCTCGTAGATCACACAAGTGGTGTTCGGATACTTGCTGAAGGTGCCTGTTTTAATATTCTCTCGCACGAATCCACCGTTCAAAGGATTGCTGGGATTTTTTCTCCCGAAGCTGTACATCTCTGAAAGCTCGCGGTTAAATGAAATCGAAGCATGATTGTAAGGAGCCTTCGTATACCCTTGAATCACCTTTGTAAAAAGCGTTCCAGTATTTGTGAGCAAAATAAAAACCGAGCCATCTGCTGCCATTTACGAAACTTCCCCTTATCAAGTTTGAACTATTCCTTCATAATAACATATGATCCCTTTAATGGTATCTTTATATGTGGAACTAATGATTGCACCTTCAACTTATATACCTTTCGACAGGTTGGTGATCGGCATGGATAAAAATCATTCCCTATTCGCGGCAGCACTTTTCTTTACAGCCTTACTAATCGTCCATATCGTTTATTATATTATGGGCAAAATCCAACCGAATAAAGATTTTGCAGCCATTGAGGTACGTATCAAAACCTGGTGGGGCATGCTCATCATTTTTTGCCTGGCTACGCTATTCAATCCGGTTGTGTCACTGCTTTCACTCATGGTGCTCTCCTTTTTTGCGTTAAAAGAGTACTTCTCATTAATCCGGACAAGAAAGGCCGATCGTCGAATATTTCTGTGGGCGTACTTGTCTATTCCTGTACAATTTTATTGGATTTATATCGAGTGGTACGGCATGTTTATTATTTTTATTCCTATTTATGTCTTCTTGTTCCTGCCGCTTCCGCGATTAATCAACAAAGGGACCGTTGGCTTTCTGCGCAGTGTCAGCTCAACTCAGTGGGGGCTGATGCTGATGGTATTCGGACTCAGCCATTTGGCTTATTTCCAATTTGCTACACCGCAGTACGGAGCCGGACTAGTACTGTTCCTGGTAGTGCTCACGCAGCTCAATGACGTCGTACATCATCTTGCATCTGTCTATTTCGGCCGGCGGAAGGTAGTTCCAACCGCTAACCCGTATTTGACATGGGAAGGCTTTGCTGTTGCATTTCTTGTAACGACAGGAGTTTCATATTGGATCTACCCTTATCTGACGCCACTCACCCCGATTTTCGGGCTCTTTTCCGGTATGCTGATCAGCTTGAGCGGCTTTTTCGGCAGCTTGACCGTCTCCGTGCTGAAGCGGGATTTGTTAATCGGGGATGACGATAAGTTTCAGGCTTTGAAAAAAACCTATCTAAGTCGCGTTGACAGCTTAGCCTACACCTCACCGGTTCTTTTCCATGTCATTCGTTACTTTTTTGATTTTATGTAGAATTCCCGCAGTCGAACACTGGCTTGAAGCCGATCCATAACACCTAATTTGCTATATAAATTACTCATATAATTACGGACTGTACCCTCTGATATATATAACGCTGCAGCAATCTCACGGTTATTATAGCCCTTTACCACCAGCTCAGCGATGTCCTGCTCCCGCTCTGTCAATCGGATTCGCTGATCAAATGTTGTTGCAGCAGTTGTACGATGCAGCTCCATCTGCGACATTTTGCTTGCCAGTTTTGCAGCTACTGCTATTGGCAAAATAAACTGGCCGGATACCGTATCGCGAATCGCCGAGAGCATCTTATCCGTGTCCATATCCTTCAATATATAACCGTTCGCACCACTTGCCAGACCGTCGACGATATAATGATCGTCAAGAAACGTAGTCAATATCAGTATATGAGTGTCCGGATAATTCTGCTTTATCCTCTTTAATGCTGAAATTCCGTCCATTTCCGGCATCTGAATATCCATCATAACGAGATCAGGTCTGAGCTGGTCTACCAGCTCGCAGACCTCCACCCCGTTATTTGCCAGACCGACAACCTCCATATCATCCTCCAAATCCAGTATTGTTCTTAGCCCTTCTCTGATCATCATTTGATCATCGGCAATAACGATACGTATCATCCCGGCTTCCTCCCTTCACTATATGGAATAAGGCAAATTAATCCGCAGCAGGCAGCCCTTGTCCGGCTCGGAATTAATGCTTAATGTGCCTTTCAGCTGTTTCACTCGTTCTCTCATCATTTTTAGACCAAAGCCCATCTCGATGCGGCTTGAACCGGTCCCGTTATCGGCTAGTCTAAACTGCACTAAGGAGCCATTGTCTCTCAGACTGAAGCTGAACTCACTGCAGCGGCCATGTCTGATGCCATTGGTTAAGCCCTCCTGAAGTGCATGATAGATGACCTTTTTTTGCATTAACGATAAATGCTCTATAGGGTCAATAATGGAGTGGATACTAACCCCCGTATTACGCTCAGTTTCCGATATAAGCTGGTGCAGGGCTTCCTCAATATCGTAGTATTTATCCTCCTTCAGCATATGAACAGAATTCCGAATTTCGCTCAGGCTGTGTCTAACCATATCCTGCGCTTCCTTTAAACGCACCACGGCACTGTCACGATCCTTGTCCAAAAGCCGCTTACCTGCTTCAATCTGAAGAATCGTTGAAGTGAGCGTATGCCCGACAATATCATGTATTTCCTGAGCAATTCGGGTTCGTTCCGCATACACTGTCGCTTCAGCCAGAGCCTCAGAGGTTAGCTGCATCGATTTCTCAAGACTGCGCGTTCGTTCCTCGACCTTGTTCTCCAGGTTATTTTTCAAGTATTGAATCCCTGAGAACAGCTTGGCATTTGCAATCGAGATCGCACATTGAGAGCTTAACAGCTTCAAAATATCGAGCCGTTCCTTCGTAAATACTCCTGTCGATAAATTGTTCTCCATATAAAGCAAGCAAATCAGCTTGTTCTGATGCATAATAGGCAGACAAAGCACTGATTTTAGCTCTCTGCTCTTAACATAATCATTACGTTTAAAAGCATCCTCATTTGCTGCATCGTGCATGACGATCTCTTCTTTGGTTCTGGCGGTATACCCGATGATAGATGTCGGAACGAGATGCCCGGCCGAATGCAATGGAATCGATTCAACATGCAGCTTCTTCACTGTTCCATACGCTTCAACCATCCACTCGCCCTCATAGTCGAAAATCAGCGCACCGTATTCTGCACCTGCGTTCTGCAGCATGATCCGCAGCAGCGTATCCAGCAGACGATCCATTTCCACTTCGCTGGATAAAGCTTGTGCAGACATCGCTACTGATAAGTAGTCAATCCGCTCCAGATCATGGTCACGCTTGACCTGAAGCAGATAGCCATACTTCTTTTCTATATCCGCTGTTTTCGCAAGTGCTCCCCATTTCAGGAACGCTTCATAGGCCTCGTTCATATACAGCTTGGCGATCGTCGATTTCCCATTACGTAAACCGTACTTTGCAAAGCATTCGGCAATAATACCCACATCATGAACATACCCTTGAGCCCGTGCATGAACTAACGATTCCTCATACAACTGCTCAGCCAAGCGATATTTGCGCTTCATTATGGACAGCTCCGCTGCAGCCAAAAGATATTTATGCAAATATATTTCCGGACACTGACGGGCCATGGTCTTCAGCTTTTTTACGCTGCGACGGACTTGATCCCTATAGCCTTTTTGCTCTCGCAAATTTCCTATTGTGTATAGCTCCTTCAAAACTAATACCACGTAATAGTGATAGCTGGTTGATTCTATCAGCTCTTTGAGCTTTGGTCTGGACGCATGCGCCGTTTGTTGAATTGCATGATATGCCCTGCGATAATCACCAAATAAGTAGCCCGTAATGTATTGATACAAATATTTAAATTCCTGTAATTGCTGAGCAGCTCCTTCGGCGAGATTGTCTTTGAACGATTCCGCTTCAATATCCGTCCCTATAAACGGATCATTAGCCTCCCGATATCCGGTAAGCTTTGAGAGCAGCTCAGCAAATATAGCCCCCTGCTTCCAATGTGAGCTATCATTATTCCGTAGAAATGATGCGGAGTGAGACATCAATTTTGAATAGATATCAGTCAATGGGTGCCCGAATTCAAAAAGCAACGCCCCATTTATCAGCATGCTCTGATTGGCGTGCCACAAATCAACCAACTGTCGGCTGCCTTTACTCATATCCTCAGCGAACCGAAGCAGCAGATTAGGCTCATATCTGACCCAACTGCAATAACAAAGAGCGAAGGAATTGGAAGCCTGGGCATACAATTTAGGCTCCTTCCTGGATATCTCGCAGGCCAGACTTCCCCACTTAAATGCATCTTCATATCTATGAAATTGATAATTCAGCACTAACGCATATCCTACAAAGCCAATAGAAGCTTCAGGTGTCATTCCATAATCCAACGTCATCTCCATTATGGACAGGACGGCAGAAATCGACCCCATCTTATTCGTTAAGAAGCAAGCATTGCTTATGTTAACCAGAACGGACATCGCCAATTTATGGCGTCCATCTGTCATAGGCGGCAGTGTCCTTATCGTTTCAACAGTATACCTGCGCATTTTTCTTTGGACCCGAATCCACTGAGTCAGGAGATTAAGCGGACTAGGCGTTAGATGATAATTAATGCCTAACCATTTCAGGCTCAGCTCGCCAAGAGTAATGACCTCTTCATAATGATCACGATTTACCTCTAACCGGGTCATCATGATAGATACCTGCGCTCTTTCAAAATCCGTCGATGCCTTGTCTAATAACAAGCTGAATATATCATGCGCATATTCCAGATTGTCACATAAAAACTCTACCTCTGCCCTTTCTTTATGGGCCTGGTAGCTCAAGTCATAACAGGATTCCCAGCTTCCACTGTCCAACAGCTCCGTAGCTTGCTGCAAATATTCCCTGGCAGCTTCAAACGCGGCAGCCTGCTTATGCTTCAATGCGGCGGTCAGATTAAGTTCTACAAGCTCAAGCCTTTTCCCTTGAGCAATCACCCTGTCAACGACCTGATTCAAATGCTCCAGCACATCAAAGACTTGGACATCCTCGTCAGCTCTCATGCGCTCTGCTAAGAGCCAGCCTACTGCCAAATGCAGCTCCAGGCGCTCCTGCTCGGCAACCAGCTCATAAGCCGCTAGCCGTATTCGATCATGCTGAAAAACATAATTTTCTCTTTCCCCATGAGCAGGTTCAAGCAGACGATCCTTAACAGCACCCTGCACCCATTCCGAACACTCAAGGGCTCCAAGCCCCGTAATAATAGAAAGCGCCTCAATATCGAAGCTTTTTCCCAAAAATGCCGCTCGGGTGAGCATGTACAACAATCGTTCAGGCATTCCCTTCACCAAGCTTGATAACGAATCCGCCATTTGATCAGGTACGCTCCATTCAGCGATCCGTCTTATATCCCACTGCCATACTCGATCCTGCTCATTAAAATACAACAGCCTATGATCTGACAGTTCCTGTAGAAATACCTTCAGAAATAGCGGGTTTCCCTCTGTCTTGTGCAATAATACATCAATCAGCTCGTCAACCCCGGACATTGAATGATGTATAAAGGGTTGGAGCATTTTTTTCAAAGCTTGATGATCATAAGCCGTTAAATGGATTTCTTCCATCCGCAATCGCTTGTCTCTAAGCCACATCACCAGCCGTCGCAACGGATGCAACGGAGACATCTCTTGCTCCCGGTACGCTCCCACAATCATAATGTATTTTGCATCTCTGTCGAGAAGTAAATGATCAAGATATTGAATCGACGCCTCATCCACCCACTGCAGGTCATCCAGGAACAGCACCAGCGGTTGATCATTCTCGAAAAATAACTGAAAGAACCGATCCATCACTTGATGAAGCTGTATCTTTGCATCTGCATGCATAATATCGTCTTCAATGACCGGATGTCCTCCAGTTAACAATTGGAGACGAGGGACCATATTTATGAGCAGCTGCCCGCCGTAGCCTTGCAGCGCATCTACTATTCTCAGCCTCCATACCTCTACTTGAAGCTGATTAGCTGCAAGCAAATGGGAGACCAACTGCTCGATCACGTGTATCCAAATCCCATAGGGCTGCGCATCTATAGCAGGTTTAGGCTTTCCAATAGCAAAAAACACCTCGGAGGACAATTCCTTTCCCAAGGTCTCGACTACCAAGGAGGTTTTACCAATCCCGGCGCTCCCGCTCACCCATACGACCATCGCTTCACCCTTAGCTGCTCTGCCCAAGGCTTGTATTAAAATTTGCCCCTCATCGCTTCTACCAAACAGCCCCTCTGAAATGGCCCAGCTCTCCAAAATATCATGACTGCCGATAGGAAATGGCTGAACCTTTCCGGAAACCCTTAACTGAATCAAGCATTCCTCCAAATCGTAAAAAATTCCATACGCACTTGCATACCTGGCCTGAGGCATCTTCTCTATGCATTTACTGATAATATTCGAGACAATTCTGGGGATAGATTTATTGATTGTATGAATAGGATCCGGTGTAGCAGCCAGATGCTGATACACCAAATCCAGTGTATTCTCAGACTTAAAAGGTAAGCATCCAGCTAACCATTCATAAAGAATGACACCCATTGTATAAAAATCCGAACGATAATCGGCTATCATTCCTGTTCTTCCGGTCTGTTCCGGAGAGAGATAAGGTAATGCAGATTCAGGTCTCCCTATATCTACCCTTGCTGAATCGATAGGATTAGCTCCTCCTGTTGAGCTGCATGCTTGAATATCTACTAGCTTTACATGATCCAGGTCATGACTAACCAGCAGATACAAGGGTGTTATTACATTGAGCGAAATTTGCTCACGATGAATCTGACGAATACATGCAACTATAGCAATTGCTACTCTTAGAAGATCCGAGAGCTTCAGGGAACCCCTATGCGATAACATCATCTGCTGGAGCGTAACCCCGCCCGGATCTTGCATAAGCAATACCGGTCTGTTGTCTGCCGTTTCCAAGCGATATGGTTGAAGTACACCTTTGCCGCCTAATTTATGAAGTTGTTCATATTCGTATTGAAAAGAAGCCATCCTGCTGGAACCGGTATATTGATCACTTGTCGTCTTTGCAATCATACTCAGGTTATCCTCTAACCGCACAACGCGATACAAGCTGATCTCCTCGTTGCTGCCTAACTCTTCGACAGCTCGGTATCCCGATAGCTCCAACATGAACTCACCCGCTTTAGCAACCATTTTTTTAGTAGTACCCCCATCATATCAAACCTTGAATTTCCGATAAACACAAGCCAACCAAAATAAGTTAGAATAACATAAGAGACAACCTTTGATCTATTACATAATTCACAGAAAGCCACGGTGATAGTATGCATTTGAGAGAGGCACTGATCCTATTATTCACACATGGACTGCCTGTTCTATTTTTTACTTATATGGCGACTGATGTGCTGCTGCGCAATAAGAAAAAAACTGAGCATATCCTGCTATGCTTAATCTCAGTTTGTTATCTTCTGCTGTTTGCTGAGGAATATGTCAGAAATCAAGTTCCTCTTGAGTATAGTCCCAAGCTCTCATCTATATGGTTAAGCAGCGTTGGTATTATCATTCCCGGTCTTTGCTTCCATTTCCTCATCAAGTTCACCAGACTGGATGCCAAAATGCCGCGATTAATATATCCCTATATTTTTTATCTACCTCTGGTTTTTGTTGTGGTGAACCTCGCTACAGGCGCGGAAATGATCTCTGCTCAACAATTCTATCAATCAGGCATGTGGAATCTTCCTGTATATAACAAGGGTTATTATATAGCAATGACCTCAAGTATTCTGACAGACCTTCTGTTTCTGATCCCGTTATGGTTTGCCAAAATGAAGGCCGGTACCCGTGAACAAAAATCGATTTATAATCAGCTGGTTATTGGAATCATTGCTTCGGTGATCTGGCATGTCGTGTTTGGCTACATAAACTATGGTGACAACCTGCCGCCATATCCATATCTGTATAGCGGAATCATATGGTGCTATTTTCTGCGGCATACGATGAGAAGACATGATTTTCTTAATTTGTACGACAAGCGTTATGAAAAGCTGTTCAATATGAACCCGGACCCCATTATCCTCGTCAATCTCAAAGGAACGATTAAAAATGCAAATCCGGAAGCAATTGAATTGTTTGGATCAGAGAACCTCAAATCCTTTTCCTTTTTCGATTTGCTGGACCAAGAAATAAAAGCTTGGATACAAGCCGGTAAGAAGATTCAACGTTATGAAACTGAGCTTTTTCACAACAACAAAAGGTTCACCCTGCTCATAGATGCTGATTATGTATGGGTTGAAAATGAACAGCATATCCTGTTGATTCTTCGGGATATCACGACGCAGAAGGAATACCAGGAAGAAATTCGCTTTCTGGCCTACCATGACCCGCTTACAAGGCTGCCAAATCGAAGATATTTCCATGAAAAATTAGAGGAGGCGCTGCTGGAAGCCGAGCGAAATCACGCAACGTTGGCTCTATTCCTTATTGATCTTGATAAAATCAAATGGCTGAACGATAATCACGGGCACCTTGCCGGTGATGAGGTGCTTAAGCAGGCTGCACACATTATGAGAAATGCTTCTGCCGCTACTCAAGGGGTAGCCGCGCGAATGGGCGGAGATGAATTTATCATGTATATCAGCGGTTCTCCCTCGAAGCAAGATGTTGAAAGCATCGTTAAAGGGATGAAGCACAGCCTTTCTGAATATATGACCAAGTATGGACTAACCCCTGTCGGTATGAGCATCGGAGTGAGCTTTTACCCAACGGATGGTCATGATGGACAAGCATTGGTTAATGTTGCTGATAACGCGATGTACGAGATGAAAAAAAATCGCTGAAAGGCAAGAGTGTAAAATGATTCTGGAAAAGCGAAGCGGCTGCCTGATGCGGCAATCATTAGTTCAATCATAGTAACTTTCCTAATAAACAAATAGTGAGCGATGTCATCATTTTTGTCACATTACATTTTACATATATTTGTATTTTCGGAATCGATGACCTGTATTCCAGCATCCCCTCCCCACTTGTGCTTTCTTTATCGTTACCACTCGAATTATGTTTATTCAGTGACCTCATACATAACTAAGCATTATAGGGAAAACATAAACAAGGATTTAATTAAAGCACTCAATAATCAGGAGGGATATCTTTTGCAAAACATGAACCAAAATCAAAATCAGTTTTCATCCACAATGCCGATGAATAATCAAACTATGGTAAAAAATCGCGGGGGACATGAATTGTTTGATGGTCACGAGACCATTTCCAGTATCATTAACATGCTGGATCAATACCAAATGTATGCGCAATATATCAAGGACCCTGAATTAAAATCGATCGCGCAGCGTCAAGCTTCTTTCGTTACACAAATGTACAATACCGTTGTAGAATGTTATAAAACAGGCAAGGATCCCGCAGTCCCTACCCAGCAGTACAGAATGACTCAAAATAACAATGTGATCTATGGAGTTAAGCCGGGACAACCTAAAAAGCCTATCCAATCCATCAATGAAATTTCCGATCAAGGATTATCCGGGTACATGATGGCTAACACTAAAGGCTTAGCTACGCTTCTGCCAATGACAGCGCTCGAAATTAACAATCCGGTACTGCGCCGTGTACTTGCCGACAGCGTACCGAATTTTATTGAGATGAGTTATGAAATTTTCCTTTACCAAAACAAGCATGGATATTATCAGGTTCCTGAGCTTACGGAACAAGATGCAAGCATCATGCTCAACAGCTATACGACGACTTCGCAAACCGGGCACATGACTCATTAGAATGTCGCGTCTAAATATGAAGTAAGAGGTGTACCGCTTGGTACACCTCTTTTTCTGTGCGTATTAATGTGACACGTGGAACAATTTTTATCAAAAATCATCAAATTCCTACATCATTCCCGGCTTCTCCTGTGCTAATTCGCAATATGGTGGATATGCCGTTACCCTTAGCTTTCACTTACATAATGTAGAGTAAGTTATACTTATTACAGCGGATAAGGGGAGCGATGTAATGGAAGCCGGCCCAAGAAGCTCTACAAAAATGCAGGGAGTTTCCATTATTACCTGCACAAATCGCCATGGCTATTTAAGAAATCTGATTCAAAACTACACCAGACAGACCCTCGCAAAAAAAGAACTGATCATCATTGTGAACAACAATAAGATTCCTCTTGCACGTTATCAGAGCCTTGCCAAAAAGCTTAGAAACGTTCAGGTTTTCAGAGTGGATGGACATCAATCTCTCGGAGCTTGTCTGAACTTTGCAGTTAAAAAAGCAAAGTACAACTATATAGCCAAGTTTGATGATGACGATTATTATGCTCCCTACTATTTGGCAGACAGCCTGCAGGCATTGAGAAGGGAAAAAGCCGATGTCTTGGGAAAGCGAGCGCAATATATGTATTTACGTGGCTCAAAAACGCTGATCCTTCGTTTTCCCCATGATGAACACCGATCCGTAAACAAGCTTCCAGGTGCCACCCTTTTCATGAAACGGGACGTTGTAAATAAGGTGCAGTTTCCGAATCAGAGCGTAGGCGAAGACGATGTGTTTTGCTTGAGAAGTAAGCGTAAGGGTTACAAGGTATACTCTGCTGGAAAATACAACTTTGTTGCGATACGCAGAAAAAACTCATCCAATCATACCTGGATCATCAGCGATAAAGAGCTAATCAATAACCATAGGAAAATTCCGAATGTTAAAAATTATAAAAGATTCGTACAGCAAAAGCCGAAGGGTGTTTAATTATGGCAATTTCGGTCATTACCTGTACCAAACGACGTTACTGCATGGACACACTTTTTCAAAACTACAACAGACAATCATATAAGAACAAAGAGCTTATCGTCATCCTGAATCATAATGATTTAAGGGGCTGTCTATGCAGATTTTCATCAACGGATCAATACAGCTTGGGAAGCCGATCCAGTGTGACGGCGTATTCGTGATGGTAAGCCCGGCGCAGCTCTTCCTTATTCGTGAACAGTTCCGTTTTTCCGAAATCATTCGACCATGTCATGAACCAAAGCCACGGAATCCGTGATTCCGCAAGTGCTGATACACTAGGGATTGACCCGATTTCAGCCAGAGCCACCAGTTTCTCAGTCGGCGTAATTTGGATCAATTCCTCATACTCCTTCCGCAGGTCAGTGTGCTGATGGGCTGGTGGATACAAATCCCTGGAAATGATGTCAACATTGGCATCCCCGACATACCCTTCCGGCAGCGGCGAATTCCACACCCAGATCAGGTTGTTCAAACCATGCAGACGAGTGTACCGCTCAAACATAATAAGGTATAGCTGTTTGGCAACTTCCGGTCCCTTACTGCCCCACCAGAACCAACCGCCTTCTGCTTCGTGGAAAGGGCGCCACAATATCGGAATATTCTTATCCCGGAATTCCTTCAGAATTTCGGCCATATAGTCCATATCTGACAGCAACGCCTTATGCTCAGCAGTTCCTTCCACAATCGCAAGAGAGGGATCAAAATCGGTATGCTCCGTGTAAAAGCTTTTATCCTTCCCCGCAAGCGGAGAGAACCAATGCCAAGTAAACGTGAGCAGCCCTTTTTCGTTCGTTACCCAGTCCCAGGCTTTTTGCAGGGTGTTTTTATTTTCATGAATCTCAAGCAGACACTCCTCGCCACTCAATTCATAGTTAATGTTCGGGGAATAGCTCAAAAGCTCGAAGCCGCATAGTGCCGGAAGCTTACCCGTCACCTCTCGAATATAATACAGCTCCTCCTGAGCTGTGGTTTGCGTGTGCTGACCCGTAATAATACCTTTACCGGACAGCTCACTCAAATATTTTAATACCGCTTTCACTTCTTCGGTTGCTTCGGGATTGCAGGGAACAGCTCGAATCATAGCCAGCCCTTCCTTTCTCATCCTTCGGGACGTTTCTTGTTAGTTGATTTATAATTTTGTTATATTTATTTGTTATTAATAACAAAACAAATATAACCTCTTTTTGTTTATTCCGTCAACCACATAACCGAACTTGCTTGAAATACTTGATATTTGTATAGAAAGCCAAACTGATAAAATATGTACTTTTGTTACTTTTACTATTTCCCGAAGTGAATAAATATAACGATATTTCAGATGACTTTCTGTATAAATGTTAAAAATCGCCTGACGACATCCTTTTTTAACTCTGACTTTTACCCAGGCTATTTGGAGAATAGATATGGGAACCAACCCGTTGTTCTACTTCAAAGGACCTTTCCACATATGTTGAAACACACATATACATATATATCGAAATCTACGAAACCTATATCGAAGAATACTACAGCATCGAACTCCGACAGTTTCTACGACCGTGGCTCACGTGTGTAATTTAAGCCATGATTCTGCATTGCTAGGTTACTGGTTGCTGGGGTGATGGGTGCTCGATTGCTAGTTTGCTTGATGTTCGATTGCTAGCTTGCTGAGTTGCTCGGTTACTAGCTTGCTTGATTGCTGGAATTGCTTGATTGCTGAATTGCTGCAAATGTGCAGGCTTTGGAGATGTAAATTCGCCAAATCCGCTAAATTGCTGCAAATGTGCAGGCTTTTTCTAAAAATTCCCTTCGAACTAACTATTCCGAGAAATATTCCTGCACTTTTGCAGGTTTTTGCTCGTGCCCTTCATCCCTACTATAAAAAAACTGCACTTTTGCAGGCTTTTCCCGATTTCATGTCTATTCACTGCTTTCCTGCTAATGGCGTTCTGTTATTCAGTAATTCTACAGATCTGCGCACCACACATCTCCACTTCTTCACATTACTTCTTTACATCTTCACTTATTCATTTCT
>RCUU01000212.1_pt1 | contig 33950 bp, 28 predicted proteins | sample 2166211 | NCBI WGS metagenome assembly RCUU01 (sample SAMN09932620, study PRJNA488358) | compost metagenome | feature: garden; material: soil; isolation source: compost soil in phenylacetic acid-enriched culture | place: Germany: Experimental Botanical Garden Goettingen | collected 2016-01-27
TGATGAAAGATGAAGGATCTATTTTCGCTAACGATCTGCATCCGCATAAAGCTAAACTGATCTCGGATCAAGCTGCGCGGTTAGGTCTTGAAAGTATAGTAACAGGCAGTTCAGATGCGATGGAGCTGGAGCATACACTAGAGCATCATTCCTTCGACAGAATTCTCTTGGACGCGCCTTGCTCTGGGCTTGGTGTAATCCGTCGTAAGCCAGATCTCAAATGGCGGAAGCAGCCTGAGGATGTTACAAGCGTAGCCTCACTGCAGGGTCAGCTACTGCAGTCGGTCTCTAAACTGTTGAAGCCGGGTGGTGTGCTGGTTTATAGTACCTGTACGACTGAACAGACGGAAAATAGTGAAGTAGTAGCTGCCTTTTTGAAGCAGAATCCTGAGTTTACTTCTATAACGTTTGCCTCCCCGTTGTGGGACAGATTGGAAGGCACCGCGCTGGCTGAAGGAGAGGGAATTCAGTTATTGCCGCATCATTATGGCAGCGACGGGTTCTATATCTCTAAGCTTCAAAGAGTCTTGTAATATAGCAAATTTACAGACAATTGTTGTATCTTTTGCCCGCCGGGCTACCGTACGGCGGGCTATTTCTTTTACCGTCTCTGAAATTTGTGTTAAAATAGGAAGAATGAGAAATAATACGCATATCCTTATGAAAGAACAGGTGCTAATAATAATGAAACCTTTAATATATGATTTTTCTTTAGAAGAGTTACAGCAGTGGGCGAAAGATAACGGTGAGCCTGCTTTTCGTGGTGGACAGATTTTTGATTGGTTGTATGTAAAACGTGTAAGTGACTTCGAATCCATGAGCAATTTGTCTAAAGGGCTTCGTGAGAAGCTGAATGAGCAATTTACGATTGCAGCACTCACTGAGATTACTAAAATGGAATCCAAAGATGGAACTGTAAAATTCCTGTTTGGATTGCATGATGATCATGCGATTGAGACAGTTATCATGAAACATAATTATGGTAACAGCGTTTGTGTGACTACCCAAGTAGGATGCCGAATCGGCTGTACCTTCTGCGCCTCTACGCTTGGTGGATTGAAACGAGATTTGACAGCAGGTGAAATTGTGGCCCAGGTTGTACGGTCTCAACAGATCTTGGATGCACGCGGCGAACGTGTCAGCAGTATTGTTATCATGGGTACGGGTGAGCCGTTTGAGAATTATGATGCAACAATGAGATTTTTGCGTCTTATGATTCATGAGAAAGGCTTGAATATCGGACAACGGCATATTACTGTTTCCACAAGTGGTATTGTGCCGAGCATTTATAAATTTGCAGAAGAAGATACACAGATAAATTTGGCGATTTCGATTCATGCACCTAACGATAAACTGCGATCGAAGCTAATGCCAGTTAACCGCCGCTTTCCGTTTGATGATGTGATCGAATCCTTGCGCTATTATCAAGCTAAGACGGGTAGACGTGTCAGCTTTGAGTATGCATTGATCGGCGGGGTGAATGATCAGCCGGAGCATGCTGAGGAATTAGCGGGCGTGCTTAAAAACATGCTGTGCCACGTCAATTTGATTCCAGTAAACCACGTGCCAGAGCGGAAATATGTACGTACTTCACGCAATGATATCTTTGAGTTTCAACGTATTTTGGCTGACAACGGCGTGAATGTTACCATTCGCCGTGAGCAAGGCCATGATATCGCGGCCGCATGCGGACAGCTGCGTGCCAAACATATGGAGTTGGGGTGAGGATATTTGATCAGAACAGTTCATGCCAGCGATATTGGCCGAGTGCGCTCTGCCAATGAGGATTCGGTCTGGATCGGCGCGACGCGCCACGGTTATACACTCGGCATAATTGCCGATGGGATGGGTGGACATCAGGCTGGTGAAACCGCGAGTAGGCTTGCTTTGGAGACGATGAGAAACACCCTAGATGGGTTGCAGTCTGAGCTTCAAGACGAAGCCCTGCGTAATGCGTTATCAGCTGCTATTTTGGAAGCTAACAGCACTGTCTTCAAAGAAGCTTCCAGTGACGAGAAGTACCACAATATGGGTACTACTGTCGTTGCTGCTCTGATGAATGGCTCAAGTGGTTATATTGGCCATATCGGAGACAGCAGAGCCTACTTAATTAAGGACAGTGCAGCAGTTCAATTAACCGAGGATCACACGCTAGTCAATGAGCTGTTCAAGAACGGTCAGATCAGTGTGGAGGAATTAGATAATCATCCGCGACGTAATGTGTTGACGAGAGCACTTGGAACAGATGCGGAGGTGGTGGCTGATTTAGCTCCTGTTACTCTGCTGCCTGGGGAACTTTTGCTTCTCTGCAGTGATGGTTTAAGTAATTTTGTTAACAATGAGCATTTGGGCAAGGTAGCGGGAATACATGAGATACCGTTAGAGGAAAGAGCGGACCGCTTACTTCAGTTGGCACTGCTTGCTGGCGGCGGCGATAACATTAGCGTCGCTTTGTTAGAACATCATGGAGAGGCCGCTGTGCCCGAAACAAAGGAGTGGGATTGATGATCGGTCACGAATTGGGCGGCCGTTACCAAGTCATCGAACGGATCGGCGGAGGTGGAATGGCGCTCGTCTATAGAGCACATGACATTCTTTTAAACCGAAACGTCGCCATTAAAGTATTGCGCAATCAATTTGTGCATGACGAGGAATTTATTCGCCGTTTTAGGCGTGAGGCGCAATCAGCCGCATCTTTGTCTCATCCGAATGTGGTTAGTATTTACGATGTAGGACAAGAAGACGAAATTCATTATATTGTCATGGAATATATTGAGGGCAAGAATCTTAATGAAATTATAAAAGAACGTGCGCCATTACAGGTTGACGAGTCCGTAAGGATCGCTTCACAAATCTGTGATGCCCTTGATCACGCTCATCAGAATCAAATTATTCATCGGGATATTAAGCCGCATAATATATTGATCGGGCGCAATGGCCGGGTGAAGGTAACGGATTTCGGTATCGCTCGTGCGGTTACATCTACAACCATTACTCAGACAGGCTCTGTAGTAGGTTCCGTGCATTATTTCTCACCAGAACATGCTAAAGGTGTCTCTACAGGGGAGAAATCCGATCTGTATTCATTAGGAATTGTACTCTATCAAATGCTTACAGGAAGTCTTCCATTCTTGGGAGAGAGTCCGATTAGCGTAGCTCTAAAGCATCTTCAAGAAGAGTTCGAAGAGCCAAGGCTCTTGAATCCACTTATTCCGCAAAGCGTCGAGAATGTAATTCTAAGATCGATGCGTAAGAACCCGGAGGAGCGCTATCAGTCTGCAAAGCAAATGTTGCAGGATTTAGAAACCTGTTTATTGCCTGAGCGGCGCAGTGAAACAAAAGTTCTTTTTAACGATGAGGAAGACGAGGATCGAACGCGAGTTATACCGGCAATTAAACCGATCCAGAGAAGCAATGGGAATCGCAATCATCGCCACGACCGGATGACTAATGATGAAGATGATGATGACGATCCGGTACCTGTGAAAAAAGGTAAAAAACAATGGGCTAAGCCCGCTATATGGATTGGTCTAACTTTAGTGCTATTGCTGGCTATGGCCAGTGTCGTGTGGTACGTTAAATCCCAATTAGTTGTTCCGGAGGTATCGGTTCCATACGTGGTCGGTAAACAGCTGGAACAAGCGAAGACTGAGCTTGAGGATTTGGGGCTTGAGGTTGCTGACCCTATACTGTACGACTACAGTCCGAACTTTGAAGAGAACGTGGTCATGAAGCAAAGTAGGGAAAAGGATGCCAAAGTGAAAGAGGGAGCCTCCCTAATTCTAACTGTGAATACGGCGAAACCTTTAACCAAGATGCCAGATGTAACGAATTTGACCTTTGACGAAGCAGTTAAAGCGTTAATGGCAAAGGGTGTAGCTCAGAATCAAATTAAAAATGAACCTCTCTTCGATGAAAATACGCCGGTAGGTAAGGTTGTTAAGTCAGACCCTGCCTTTGACAGCGAGTTTGATCCAGAAGAAGTTTCTATCGTCCTCTACGTCAGCAAAGGGGAAGAAAGTGTCATTATGCCAGACCTCATCGGTAAGACGGAGAGTGAAGCTAAGGCGCTTTTGGAAGAATCCAAGCTGGTGCTAGGTGATGTTAAGGAAGAATCCAGCTTCACAGTTGAAGAAGGAAAGGTAACCAAGACTTGGGCTTATGAAAAAGGTACCTCTGTTGCTCCTGGAACAGCAATTACGATTTACTTAAGTACAGGTTATCCACCTGAAGCCCTGAATTATACCTTTAATGTCCCAGTAGCTCCTGCACAGGATGGGAAGAAGAGCAAGATCCGAATTGAGTACGTTGATGCGCGCAATAATGGTGAGAAACAAGATTGGGGAACGCGTACCATTGGAAAGAGTCAAGTGCTGTCCGTTAATCTGGTGCTTGCTCCGAATAAAGATGGTTCTGTTATTGTTACCCGAGATGGTGTGCTTTTAGACACTTATGTGATCCCATATATTGATGCGAAGAATGGCACGGTGCAAGAACCTGAACCACCAACGGTTCCTACACCTCAGCCGACTCAGGCGCCAATAGAACCGACGCCTACGGCTGAACCGACCATTGAACCAGAGATCCTGCCTCCAAGTTCAGACAACGAAGGGTCTACTAATACTGGAGCCAATCAGACGGGATTCCTTAATAGTGAATCAACCAACAATGGCAATAATAAACATGATGACAAGCATAAAAATAAAAACAACGATAAATCTAAAGATAAAAGCGATAACTAATCAAGGGTAGAAGTGCTTGAACAGTTATAGCAGCGAAGTGACCCGGGGATTTCAAACTTGGGTCATTTTCGCAAAATCAGGAGAGGAAGGCTCACTATGTATGCCTGAAGGAATAATTGTAAAGGCGTTAAGCGGGTATTATTACGTTAAACCGCTTCGTGAAGGATTAATAGCCACAGAGGAAACTTCTGTTCAATGCAGAGGCCGAGGCATCCTTAAGAAAAAGGGGATCGCTCCACTTGTGGGAGATCGCGTGATCTATATGCTGACTGAGCATGGGGAAGGGATGGTGGATGAACTTCTTCCTAGAGAATCTGAGTTAATCCGGCCACCTGTAGCGAATGTAAGCCTTGCCGTCCTGTTGTTTTCTGTACGGGAGCCTGATATGAACCTGAATCTATTGGACAAGTTTCTAGTTCATATTGAGCATTCAGGGCTGGAACCTTTAATTGTTCTGACGAAACAGGATTTGGCTGATGATGATGGTGAAGCTACTAAGTATGTTAAAGAGCTCTATGAGGGCATTGGTTATGAAGTGATGGTTACAAGCTCACTTACTGGAGCTGGCAGTGATGAATTAAGAGAGCGACTTACTGGTGGCATCAGTGTATTTGCCGGGCAATCCGGGGTTGGGAAGTCGACCTTATTGAACCGTATTGTGCCAGGTCTTAAACTGGAGACAGGCGAGATTAGCCTACGTCTGGGTCGTGGTCGTCATACTACTCGCCATGTAGAACTGATGGATATTGGCGGGGGTGGATTTGTGGCGGATACCCCTGGATTTAGTCAACTTGATTTCCTTGAGCTTGGCGTTGAAGAACTTTCTACTTGTTTCCGTGAATTTGCCAACTATGCAGGGGATTGTAAATTCCGTGGTTGTAGTCATCAGCATGAACCAGGCTGTCGAGTCATCGAGGCATGGAAAGCTGGGGCTATCGCTGATAGTCGGTATGAACATTACAAATTATTTTTTAATGAAATGAAAGATAAAAAGCGGAGGTACTAAGTCATGATAAGAATTGCACCATCTATATTGTCAGCTGATTTCGCAAGTTTAGGTTCAGAAGTAGCAGAAGCTGAGGTCAGTGGCGGGGATTGGATCCATGTGGATGTAATGGACGGTCATTTTGTGCCAAATATAACGCTTGGTCCACCCATCGTAAAAGCGGTCTCGGTACATACCAAGCTTCCACTTGATGTTCATTTGATGATTGAGTCTCCAGAACGTTATATTTCTGATTTTGCTGCCGCAGGTGCTAGTGTGATCACTGTACATGCTGAGGCTTGCGTTCATTTACATCGTGTGGTGCATCAGATTAAGGAACTGGGTCTAAAGGCTGGAGTAGCTATAAATCCGGGAACGCCGGCTTCTGCGGTCCGTGAGGTACTGGAGGATGTGGATATGGTTCTCGTGATGACCGTCAATCCAGGCTTTGGAGGCCAAGCATTCATTCCGAACACGTTACGTAAAATCACTCAAATAAGAGAATGGGCGAATGAAGTCAATCCTGATTTACTTATTGAAGTCGACGGCGGCGTTTCAGAAGCTACTGCGCCTTTAGTTGTCGGTGCTGGGGCGGATGTTTTGGTTGCAGGTAATGCTGTCTTTGGTCGGAGTGATCGTGCAGCAGCGATCCTTGAAATTCGAGAAGCGGCGGAATCCGCACGCCGATAAAAAAATAGGCTATTGCGACTAAAGGTATAGGCCAAGTCCTTTACGCATAAATATGGTTACATGAGCAGAAATCTCATGTAGCCTTTTTTGTTTTGGCAGGGAGGACTGCAGTACGTTACCGTTAGATCAAGAGGAAAGTCTCCTGCGTACGGCATGAATTGATGGGAGGGTAAACCATGAAATTTTACACGTTTAAGCTGCCAAGGTTTTTGGGAGGTTTTGTTAAAGCGATTTTGAACACATTTCAGAAGAGTTGAGCTTGGAACAGAAAAGAAAACATGAAAAAAAGCACCTTACATATGTAAAGGGTGCTTTTTGCTTCATATGAGTTATCGCTCGGTCTTTAAAATTAAAAAGACTAAACGCGTTCAACTTTACCGGCTTTCAAAGCACGGGTGCTGACGTACACGCGTTTTGGTTTACCGTTCACGAGGATACGGACCTTCTGAACGTTAACTCCCCAAGAACGACGGTTGCGGTTATTGGCGTGAGACACGTGGTTACCGCTGCTCGGTTTCTTGCCTGTTACTGCACATTTGCGGGACATAGATTACACCTCCTTATTCCTAACACCTGCATAAAACAATACTTATCTATAATATCACAGCAAATTTTGCTACGTCAACCGATTCAAAAACATTTATTTCTTTTAATACTTATAGTACAATGTAAATTAGTGCATTATGTCCTGTTAATCATAGAATGATTAGGCATGAAGTTAGGAAGGGGAATTCTCAATTGAGTAAGCGTTCTATAAACGGAACAGATTTTACTGCTATGGTATTGGCTGGAGCAGATATGCTGCAACAGTATGCAGAACACGTCAATTCCCTAAATGTTTTTCCGGTTCCAGACGGAGATACCGGAACAAACATGAATTTGACGATGACCGCAGGTGCGAATGAATTGAAGAAAAATAATACAGCGTCAGTCGGTCAATGTGCGGGTGTACTCTCTAAGGGCTTGTTAATGGGCGCGCGGGGAAACTCCGGTGTTATTTTGTCCCAGTTGTTCAGAGGATTCAGCAGATCTGCAGCTCAACATGAAGAGCTAAACACACAGCAATTCGCTGCTGCACTGCAAAACGGAGTGGACGCAGCCTACAAAGCAGTTGTAAAGCCTGTTGAGGGAACTATTCTCACAGTAGCTAAAGAGGCTGCAAGACATGCTGTTTACTATGCTCGCCGAACTACAGATGTTACAGAGCTCATGACAGAGGTATTGGCCAAAGCTAAAGAAGCCTTAGCCCATACTCCAGAACAATTGCCTGTCTTGAAGCAAGTTGGCGTCGTAGATTCTGGTGGTCAAGGACTGGTCTACATTTATGAAGGGTTTCACCAGCATCTGACGAGCGGAAGCTCCGGTGTGTCTGAACCTGTAAAAGGACAACCTCAGGCGCCAGTCGTGCCAACTCCCGTACCGGTGTTAAAGAAACTCGAAACCGAACTGAATTCTGTACAGTCTTCTGCGCAATCACAGCTTTCTACAGAGGACATAGAATTTCTATATGATATGGAGTTCTTCATTAATCGCCAGTTAGGCGTTAATGTGAGAACGGATTTTGATGAGGAAACCTTTAGGAAAGCGTTGTCAGTAAATGGTGATTCCATTATTGTAATTTCGGATGATGAAACCATTAAAGTGCATGTACATTCCAAGTCTCCGGGTGAAGTTTTGAATCTGGCGCTCCTCTATGGGGAGATTACACAAATTCACATTCTTAATATGCGTGAGCAACACCGCGACTTGCTGACCGCAGGCATGGACATTGCACCTATGCCAGATGTGTTCGCGGATATGCCGGATGAGCAGAGCCGTGTACATTCAGCACCAGCTGAACCACCAGCAGATGATTTGGCACCATACGGCTTCATCGCAGTATCATCAGGTGCTGGGATTGCAGATATTTTCAAAAGCCTAGGTGTAGACGTTGTCCTTGCTGGAGGCCAGACTATGAATCCTAGCACTGAGGATTTCGTGAACGCGATTTCTTCAATATCTGCAAAGCATGTTTTCATTCTTCCGAACAACTCCAATATTGTTCTTGCAGCTCAGCAAGCTAAGGATCTCTTGGAGGGCGAACGTGAGATTACGGTAATTCCAAGCAAAAGTATTCCTCAAGGCATCGCAGCAGCCTTCGCGTTCCAAGAAGAAGATGCCGTAGAGACTAATGCAGGGAATATGCTGGAAGCAATCTCACAGGTCAAATCAGGACAAGTAACGAATGCTGTCCGTGATACAAGCTTTGATGATCTGGAGATTAAATCCGGACAATTTATCGGAATTTCCAATTCCAAAATCGTCGCTGCCGCAGATGAGCTGTTGGCTGCAAGTCAGGCGCTGTTGTCCAACATGCTTGAGAATGGCGATGAAATCGTTACGATCCTTATTGGAGCTGAAACCGAATCAGAGGTTACAGATTCCTTAAGTGAGTGGCTGGAAGAGACTTATCCTAATGTGGAAGTAGAGATTCATGAGGGTGGCCAACCCCTTTATTATTATCTTTTCTCTGTAGAGCCGTAGGTGGGTGCTGAGGGTTCTAACCCTGTTCAAGCGCAATCTGCTAATTACGTAGTTGGTAAAATTATAGTATGGGGGAGATAATCCATGAATCGTACCATTATCGTCACCGACAGCACATCTGATATCCCGCCAGCAATGGCGGAAACGTATGGCATTGAGGTCGTCCCTTTGACCTTGATGTTCGGCGAAGAGGCTTTCCGGGACAATCTGGATATGACGCCGGAGCAGTTCTATGAGCGCCTTCCCCGCTCATCACAGTTGCCGACTACTTCTCAACCTTCACCGGTTGAATACATGAATGTGTACCAAGATATTCTAGAACGTTATCCAGGAAGTCCTATCCTGTCGTTTCATATTTCTTCAGGGCTAAGCGGTACGTATCAATCTGCACTATTGGCTAAATCAATGTTGGAGGAAGAGGGAGAAGGAATCACTGTAGTTGATTCTCTCTCCGCTTCTTATGGTTTTGGATTTATGGTAGTGGAAGCCGCCAGATTGGCTGCAGAGGATAAGAGTCCCGAAGAGATTCTTGAAGCTGTAGAGCTTCTACGCCAATCGCGTAAGCTTTACTTCTTGGTAGATACCCTTGAATATTTACAAAAAGGCGGGAGAATTGGTAAAGCCTCAGCTATTCTGGGAACGCTTCTTAATATTAAGCCGATCCTGTCCATTGATGCAGAAGGAATAATTTATGCAGTGGAGAAAGTTAGAGGTCGTAAGAAAGCCATAGCCCGTATGATTGAATTGTTCAAGAAGGATATTCAGGGAGTAGACAAAATCAATGTGGCCGTGGGTCATACGGCTGAACCGGCTTCCGGTGAAGAATTCCTGAAAGAACTGTCAGGACACTTCACACTAGAAGAAAAAGTGCTGACGAACGTCGGCCCTGTCGTGGGCAGCCATGTCGGAAACGGTACGTTAGCTGTATTCATTTGGCCTGCAAAATGAGGGATGAATATGACACTGTCATTAAATCAAATTGAAGTAAAAAACATAACTGGCGTGAGTGCTCAAAAGCAAAGCGAGCTTCACGCCTTTGGCGTCTTTACAGTAAAGGATTTGTTAGAATATTATCCGTTCCGTTATGAGGATTATCGACCACGCTCGCTGAGTGAAACCAAACATGGGGATAAAGTGACTACAGAGGCTAAAGTGATCGGCATCCCTGTGCTGCAACGTTTTGGAGGCAAGTCACGACTTAGTTGTAAAATGGTTGCGGAGCCTTGGATGTTCACTGCTACATGGTTTAATCGTCATTACGTGCGAGAGCAGCTTACTGTAGGGCGAGAAATTGTCCTCACTGGAAAATGGGATCAGAAGCGAAATCAAATTACGGTGACGGATTATGAATTCCCTGATCGTGGGGAAGGGAAGACAGGAACCTTGCAGCCGGTCTATTCCGTCGGTGGAAAGATCACGCAGTCTTGGATCCGAAAAAGTATTAATCAGGCACTTCAGCAGTATGGAGATCTAATTCCCGAGATACTACCGCATTCGATTATGCGACAATATGATTTTATGCCCCGTAAACGGGCAATTGCTACCATTCATAGGCCAGAGGATACACGTGAAGGGCAGCAGGGGCGCCGCAGAATGGTGTATGAGGAGTTGTTTCTGTTCCAGTTGAAGATGCAGGCGTTTCGGGTACTCAATCGCGGTAGGATGGATGGTGTGGTCCATACTGTGGATAATGCAACCGTTCGCCAGTTTGTTCGCAGCTTACCATTTGAGCTTACCGATGCTCAAAAACGTGTGGAGCTGGAGATCTTACATGATCTGCGCTCGCCCTATTGCATGAATCGTCTGCTTCAAGGTGACGTCGGTTCTGGCAAAACGGTGCTGGCGGCTGTGGCGCTTTTTGCTACCGTGCGATCAGGTTTTCAGGGCGCGCTAATGGTGCCCACTGAAATTTTAGCAGAGCAGCATATGCGCTCGCTTACGAAGATGTTTGAACCGTTTGGGATTACGGTTGGACTGTTGACAGGGAGTGTAACCGGACGGAAGCGTAAAGAATTGTTAGCTTCACTACAAATGGGGATGCTCGATATCGTTGTAGGGACGCATGCATTGATTCAGGAGGATGTGTTTTTCCGTGATCTGGGTCTTGTAGTTACGGACGAGCAGCATCGGTTTGGTGTAAACCAGCGAGGTGTATTGCGGCGTAAAGGATATAATCCGGATGTACTTACGATGACTGCAACCCCTATTCCACGTACACTCGCGATCTCTGTTTTTGGAGATATGGATGTATCCACATTATCGGAAAGACCAAAAGGCCGAGTGCCAATAACCAGTTATTGGGTTAAGCATGATCTCATGGACCGTGTCCTGAATCTGATTAAGCGTGAAATAGAGCTAGGACGCCAAGCTTATCTAATCTGTCCGCTCATTGAAGAATCGGAAAAACTGGATGTGCAAAATGCGATTGATTTACATATTCAGATGAGCCAAGCTTTTCCTAACTATAAAGTTGGGCTTTTGCATGGGAAAATGTCTCCTGCTGAAAAAGATGAAGTGATGCGAGCATTCTATAACAATGAATTGCAGCTCCTGGTGTCCACAACAGTTGTAGAGGTGGGCGTAGACGTTCCTAATGCCACGCTGATGATTATTATGGATGCAGACCGGTTCGGATTATCTCAGCTGCACCAGCTGCGTGGACGGGTTGGTAGAGGGCAGCACGCTTCTTATTGTGTATTGGTGGCTGATCCGAAATCTGAAATCGGGCGTGAACGAATGACTGCCATGACCGATACAGATGATGGATTTGAGATTTCAAGGCGAGATTTGGAGCTGCGTGGTCCAGGTGACTTTTTTGGAACGAAGCAGAGTGGATTACCGGAGTTTCGCTTGGCGGATATGACGGCTGACTTTGAAGTGCTGGAGCAGGCGCGTGATGATGTAGCAGAACTACTTAAGGATGAGAAGTTCTGGACATCGCCTGAATATGCACCTCTTCGGCATTATTTACAAGGCGAGCAAATATTCCAAGGGGAATTAATTGACTAAATAGGCACATCTAGCACCTCAGGCTCATATACTGTGAAAGATTGGATATGACGGGAGGTGCTACACTTGGGTTATCAGCAATTCGGAATTAGCCCCCAGCTCGTAGAACGCATCAAGCTGAAGATGAAAAACACGGCTGTCAAAGATCGTATCAAAAATATGATTAACGGCATCTCGAAACAGGAGTTACAGGACACTGCGGTTGTTCGCAAGCTGGTACGGAATGCGTCAGGTGTACTGAACGAGAAATTGACCTCGACGCAGGAAGACCAAATTGTGAAATTTATAATCGCTCAAAAAATTGATCCGAACAACACCTTCCATTTGATCCGTTTGTGGGGAATGTTCCGTTAGGAAAGTGTGCGAGCTCAAGAAGTAGAAGCTGTCTCCAAAGTAGTGAATGCTACTTGGGGGCAGCTTCTTTTTTTGTGAATCTAAGGATGAAATCTAGGGAAAAGCAGACTAACTAACAATGACTCATTAACGTTGATTAACGAACGCCGACTGGCGAACGCAGATTGACTAATGCTGACTGATCCACGCTGGCTAATTACGCTGAAGAATACTGACTAGTGAACACAGACTAACTAACGCTGACTAAATAATGCAGACTAACTAACGCCAACTACTAATGCTGACTAATTAACGCAGACTAACTAGCACTGGCTGAAGAACACTGACTAGCTAACGCAAACAAACTAACTAACGCTGACTAAATAATGCAGACTAACTACGCCGACTGACCAATGCTGGCTAACGAACGTAGACTAACCAATGATTTTCCGGCGAAAATCCTGCAATAGTACATCTTTAGACGAAACGAGGAGGGCTAGAGCAATGATTCCTGCAAATCTGCAGGAATTTTTGCCTCAGAAGAAGCTTTCAAGCCATAAATGAGGAAATTCCTGTACATTTGCAGGATTTGGACTTAATAGAGCGGATATCTGTGCAAAAAGATGTATTTTTGCAGGATTTCGCTATTCTAGCAAAAGAAATGGCTGAAATATGCGGGATAATATTTTCAAAGTGGTGTGCGAATCTTCGACGCTGATTAATCAACACAGATTAACCAACACAGACTAACTAACGCAGTTTAACTAATGCAGTTTAACTAATGCAGTTTAACTAATGCAGTTTAACTAATGCAGACTAACTAATGCAGATTAACTAACGCTGACTGACTAACACTGACTGACTAACACTGACCAACGTAGACTAAATAACACTGACGAACACGACTAACCAACGCATATTAACTATCAATGACTAATGAATACTGACTAACTAGCGCAGACTGATAAACGTTGACTGACGAACACTGATTAACTGACGCCGACTAACCAATAATTTTCCGGCGAAAATCCTGCAATAATACATCTTTAGATGATTCGAGGAGGGCTAGAGCAATGATTCCTGCAAATCTGCAGGAATCATTGCTTCAGAAGAAGCTTTCGAGCCATAAATGGGGATATTCCTGTACATTCGCAGGATTTGGACTTAATAGAGCGGATATCTGAGCAAAAAGATGTACTTTTGCAGGATTTCGCTATTCCAGCGAAAGAAATGGCTGAATAAGCGGGATTACAATTTGTTTGTCATTGTCATTGTCATTGTCATTGTCATTGTCATTATGGAATGTTAATGGAGGCTCATGGAAGCTCATGGAAGCTTCTTAGAGTCCGTTATTCAACCCAAGTTGATAACGCAAAAATAGCGCTCCCCCCATACACGGGAGAAACGCTATTTCTATTACGTGGAATAATAAAGGTTACTTTCAAACAAAGAAGACGTACTCATCGTAACTCATCTTACTCATCTTACTCATCGTACTCACCGTATCCACGGTATTCATCCTACTCATCTTACTCACCATACTCACCGTACTCACCATACTCACCGTACTCATCTTACTCACCATACTCACCATACTCACCATACTCACCATACTCACCGTACTCACCGTACTGCCCTATTGGTTATGATTGCAGGTTACTCAATCTTTGATCACTAGCAGCAGATTTGAGCACAATTTGGCTGTCAGGATCGCAATTAAGGACGATGATCCGCAATTGATGTTCTTCCATTTTGTTGATGAGACAAAATAATGTGCTCAGCTCTCCATTTTGCCCGGAGCCTTCAGCAAGCCCAACTTCACGACTTAGTGAGTTTTCGAGCGCTTCCTGGATATCCATACAACGATTGCTGGTAATCCATGCAGCGCGGGAATCGGATAACCCTCGGAGTGAGAATCTCACACCTTCGAAGGCCAATAAGTAAGCAATAATGGAGTACATGGCTTGCTCCCAGCCAAATAGAGTACCTGCTATTAGCAAAATAGCACAGTTCAGAATCATGATGATGACTTCGGTTGACTTTGGCGGTCCACCACTCAGAAATGAATATCCTTGATCACTTGCATGTTTGTTCACACCACCGAATCGGACAGATATTCCGATACCGAGTCCTAAACAGATGCCACCTGCCATAGCAGCAGGTAAAGGATCGCTAATTACTGCAGGAAAACGGTGGAGAGCAAGAGAAGCGATGGTCAAGCAAGCTAATCCTAGAACAGTATACAGAGCAAAGCGAAGATTCACTTGCTTTCGAGACATAAATATAAAAGGTAGATTGAATAGAAAAAGAAACAATCCCAACCGCATCTCTGTGGTGTGAGCAAATAATGCCGATAAACCTGTGATTCCACCAACCACAAGCCCATGTGGTATGAGAAACAACTCTAATCCTACTGCGGCAAGTAGTGCTCCTGCAATAACGGTTAGAACTCGGAATACTGAATTTTTACGAAGTTGTTTATGTTGTGTTGTCTTAGTCTGCAATGTTTTTCCTCCTTTAGCAGGGGAAACAACTTTATTCATTTTCGTAGGCCGCGACAGCTTTTTGGGATAATTTTGCAGCATGCCGTTTCTTTAATTTAAATACTTTATTCAATATTTATAGATCCATTTTGATTCCTATGTTAGAAGAGACCCAAGGATAGCAAGCATGAGTACATCCATAGCTGCAAATGGCTGTAGGATAGCCGCTGAGACCTGCGCTGAGACCGGCCGGCATACCCGCAACGTAGTTACTGATTAGTGTATCAATGACTGCTGCAAGGGGGACCAGAGCGCCTCACTTCCAAAGTGAGCGGATCTATCGTCAGTCCGAAGCTAAAGAAGAAGATAACCCCGAAGAAATCACGAAAATGAATGAATACCGAGCTTCTCAATACACTCTGATCTGGCTCATCATACTCAAAGTGATACAGCCCACGTCTTCCATCATCCTGCACGATGATCACAAGCTTATCCCCGCTGCAAGTTTGCATAACAAATTTTTACCGATTCCCGGTAAATCTGATTCTCTATAATCCATGAAAGTCTAGCCTACATTTAGGTGTCTTATAATTATTTCGCTTTATTCGAATTTTTATCAATGGAAGTTCTAAATGCCTTTCAGCTAACATTCATTTAAGGCAGAGATGAACTTCGCATTGCGTATTGAGATTAGAAAGTGAGAAGTGAATTTTAACAGGTACAGTCGCAGTCGAAGCAAGAATTTATAGATCACAGGACGGAATACAAAAGAAAGCACAGGGAGTATCGCGGCTACCGCAATAGATCTAGTTCCCCACTGTTCAGTTATTTTGATGGCTCCGATTTGAGGAGTTATTTGGGGGGCCGTCCTTACGGGAGGTATAAACTTTCGCTCGTAGCGTTCAATTTCGGCTGTCGTTGATTCTTGCTCCGTAGTGAATAATCCTCCAGACCAAACCGGTGGAAAAGAAAATATCATTCCCAGAATTAGGACTATACGAAGAAACCAAAGTAGTGACAAACGCGCTATATATTGCACCGAAATAACACCTCCCAACTGTATGTAGTATAAAAAGCATACCATACCTTTTCCTTTGAATCCAAATTGTTTTGTGAAAAAAATTCATATATAGATGATGAAAACATGAAACCGAACGGGAAAAATGACGTATTTCGCAGCATAGATAACTTTTATTATCTAGTTTCAGTCAGGAGGGATAAATTTGAGCGAATGGCAGGATTTTAACGGTTTTGATGAACGAAGCTTTTTCGGAAGTTTCATTCATGAGATGCCCCTATTTTTTAAATTATTTGCTTTGTTTATTCTTGGTGTTTTCGTTTTTATAATTTTTAAATCAGTGAGAAGCTGGATATCCAACAACGCAAGTCCCTTGATAAAAGCTAGCTCTAAAGCTGTGACGAAACGGACGGAGGTATGGGGTGGATCGGGTGAATCGAGCGCACATACTAGTTATTATGTGACGTTTGAGTTTGAGGATGGTGGACGCTTGGAATTGCAGGTCAGAGATCAGGATTTCGGTCTGATTGTAGAAGGGGATCGAGGAGAACTCCTTTATCAAGGGACTAGATTCAAGAGCTTTGATCGAGTCAAGCAGGCGGAATATCTAAATTTCTGAAATTGTACATAACGTTCAAGAATCACTATGCCATTTTTGGGTAAGACTCATATGAGAGGTTTTGCCAAAATCTCAATCCCGGAAGGAGGCAATGGTCTTGAATTCAAATGAACCAAAATCGCAGGGAGAGGTCCCCTTTCATACGCTGAGCGAGGAAGAAGTGCTCAAAAGGCTGGAAACTCGGAAAGAAGGCTTGTCTTCCGGTGAAGCTGCTAAACTTCTGGAGCAGTATGGGAAGAACGTACTTCAAGAAGCAAAAACTAAATCTCTATTGGGAAAATTTATTGAACAATTTAAAAATGTAATGATCTTTATTTTGCTCGTGGCAGCAGTATTGTCTGGCGTTTTGGGTGAATGGACAGATACTATCATTATTTTGCTGGTAGTCGTCCTTAATGCGGTACTTGGCGTTATTCAGGAAAATAAAGCAGAACAAGCTTTAGATGCTCTAAAAAGTATGTCTTCTCCGCATGCCAAGGTGAGACGTGGCGGTCAGGTCTCCGAGATTAAAAGTGAAGATCTCGTACCAGGAGACATCGTATTGCTGGAAGCTGGAAACGTAGTTCCGGCGGATATTAGGCTTTTAGAAGCGGCTTCTTTAAAAACAGAGGAGGCTGCATTAACCGGAGAATCATTGCCCTCTGAAAAGAAGGTAGGGGTGCTTGAGGGAAGCGATATGGTTATCGGGGATCGAACCAATATGGCTTATATGAGCAGCAATGTAACTTACGGTAGAGCGGTTGGTGTAGTAACAGCTACAGGAATGCAGACAGAAGTCGGCAGGATTGCCGGGTTTATCTCGGAGGAAGAGACGGATGTTACCCCGCTGCAAAAGAAACTCGATGAACTGGGTAAATATTTCACCTTTATTATTCTTGGTGTCTGTGTAGTCATCTTTGCCGTCGGTATTATGGAGGGTAGAGAGCTGCTGGATATGATGCTCACCTCGATCTCCCTTGCAGTAGCAGCGATTCCTGAAGGGCTGCCAGCAATTGTTACGATTATCTTGGCACTCGGAGTGCAGCGGATGGCCGGACGAAAAGCGATCATTCGCAAGCTCCCTGCTGTTGAGACGCTCGGAAGCACCGAAATTATATGCTCTGACAAGACAGGTACGTTGACTTTAAACAAGATGACTGTAGAAAAAGTTCATGTCAATGGAACTACGAGAGAAGCTGCGGAAGGGCTTGAGGGGATACCAGGTGGCGAACTCTTGCTACAGGCCATGACGCTTTGTAATGATTCCAGTATTGACGAAGGAAAGAACCCTAAGGAAACTGGAGGAAATGAAGCGGCTAAAGATCCACAAACCAAGAGTGGGAAAGCGATTATTGGGGATCCTACGGAAACTGCGTTAGTGGATTATGCGCTTAGTATAGGCACTGATAAAAGGGAGTTGGAACAGAAATTCCCACGTAAAAATGAGTTGCCATTTGACTCCGATCGCAAGCTGATGACGACCATTCATGAAGTTGAAGATGGACGTTATCGAGTTTTAACTAAGGGTGCGCCAGATGTACTTTTGTCCAAATGTAGCCATATCTATGTGGATGGAGAAATCGTGCCTTTTAAAGATGAGCATTCGCTGCAAATCATGGAAAGTAATAAAATGCTTGCGAATGATGCACTTCGAGTTTTGGCATTTGCGTTCAGAGATGAGCAGCAGCTTCCGACCAATCTCTCCCCGGATACTACGGAGAAAGAGCTAGTATTTATCGGTTTAGTCGGTATGATTGATCCGCCACGTGAGGAAGTCCGGGATGCGGTAGCCATCTGTCGTAAAGCAGGGATAAGACCTGTAATGATTACAGGAGATCATCGTGATACAGCAGCGGCTATAGCCAAAAGATTAGGCATTATCGAAGATGAAACAGGTGTATTAACCGGTAGTGAGCTGGATAAATTCAGTGAAGAGGAATTTGCTGAGAAGGTCACTGATTATTCGGTGTATGCACGTGTATCCCCTGAACATAAAGTTCGGATTGTTAAGGCTTGGAGAAAAAAAGGAAAGATCGTTGCTATGACTGGTGATGGGGTGAATGATGCTCCAGCGCTAAAGTCATCAGATATTGGTGTGGGAATGGGGATCACAGGAACGGATGTGGCCAAAGGTGTATCAGACATGGTGCTCGCAGATGATAACTTTACGACCATCGTCGTTGCTGTTGAAGAAGGACGGAAGGTCTATAGCAATATTCGTAAGGCCATTCAGTTCCTGCTCTCTGCCAATCTTGGAGAGGTTCTTACACTGTTTATTGCAACCATGATTGGCTGGCGTATTCTCGAGCCGATTCATATTCTGTGGATTAATCTTGTCACCGACACCCTGCCTGCGCTAGCTCTTGGTCTGGAAAAGGCAGGGGAAGATGTGATGTCGAAGAAACCACGCAAAGCCAGTAGCAGTATTTTTGCTGGTGGTGTGGGAATCGGGATCATTTATCAGGGGATTATAGAGGCGGCGCTTACGCTGCTTGTGTACCAGTGGGCACATACACATTACAATGAAGGTATTGCGGTTACGATGGCCTTCGGCACATTAGGATTATTGCAAATTTCGCATGCGTTTAACGTCAGATCCAATACGAAATCGTTGTTCCAGATTGGCTGGTTCAGCAATCGGTATATGCTGTGGGCATCACTGATCTCTACATTAATGCTGGTGCTGGTGATCATCATCCCAGGATTGAATGACTGGTTTGGTGTCTCACATTTGAGCGGGTTACAGTGGGGAATCGTAGTTGCTGCGGCACTGTCGATTATAGTGATCGTAGAGCTTGTAAAACTGTTTGTACGTTTAAGCGGCAAGGGTAAGAACTGGGATTAAGAATTCTGCTTGATGTAACAAAGAAAGCCCGAACCTTTCCATAGCGGAGGATTCAGGCTTTCTTTATATGCGTCTTTGGGCAGTATATTTGGGTTACAGAATGCGCTGCATATGCAGGATAACGTTGCTCCAATACCCTGAGTCGAGATCACTGATCTGAACCCCGGGATCACCCCATGTGTGAATGAATTTCCCGTCCCCGATGAAAATACCGACATGCCCAGGTATGGCGTCACTTTCAAAGCGACCTGGGACGGTGAAGAAGATAAGATCGCCCACATCCAGATCACTTCGTTGTACGCGAGTACCTAAATTATCTTGATCTTTGGCTAGACGCGGCAGATTCACTCCAAATTGTTTGAATACATGCCTTGTATAAGAAGAGCAATCAAATCTCTTGGTTTCCTCATAAGGTCCGGTACCGAATTCATAAGGTACGCCTAAGAATTTTTTGGCATAAGAGACTAATTCCTTCTTGTCTGCTTCAGATATACTTTGAATGCGAAGTGGTTTAGAACCATCCAATGATTTAGCAGATGGAGATTTGATAATATTTTCATGATCGGTCGGTGTGGCAATGTTGATTTCACCGGACTGCGGATTCCAACCCACTTCTGTTTGAAGAAATTTGGACAACGCTAAAGGTGTGATATAGATTTGACCCTCTTGTCGTCTGGGCGCCTGCGGTAGTGTGATTTGTTCACCCAGGGAGAAGACCTGAGTAGAGCCAGGACGCAGCATATACATCACATCACTGTAGCCAATCTTGGTGTACCCTCCATGATTAGCATCATCTTTCATTCGATAGCCGAGTGAAGTAATCGCAGGTTTGAGTGGAATCCAGTACTTGCCTTGAGCATCGGTGATGGATGACTTTTCATAATAACTAGAGGCTTGCATGCCATCAGGGGTTACAGCGTTTACCTTGGGTTTTTGGGATTGGGATGAGTAGCTGCATGCAGTGCTTGATAAAATGACAGTGAGCAATACAGTAGCAGTGGATAGTATTTTTTTGTTATTAGACATATGACACGCTCCATGTTCAAACTGTAGGTTAAGTTTGTGCAGGGGGCTTTTTTTTATGTAATGCGAATTAAGGCAATCACTGTAAGACATCCAGGCCCTTCCTATTTTGGTTAGTTATGCGGTGTGAAATTTGTAATCTATGGAAGTAGGATAAGTGATTGACGGATAAACAACCTCCATATAATATAGGTTTAATAGATTTCTCTCATTATTGTGAGGTACGTGTAAGCTTATGCTTTAATGCTTTTATTGATAAAAGTGATAATGCTGAGTCGCTCACATTGATGCACGCGTTAATAATCTAATGAAATGGGGTACTTTAATGAAAAAGAGAAACATTTTGGCGGGGTTAAGCTTATGCTTCATGCTAGTCGCTGCTGGCTGTGGCAACAATAATGCGGCGGTAGACTCAGGCAATGCAACGAACAAAGGGAATTCGTCAACAAATACTGGAGCCGCTGATTCTAAAACTTACAAAATCGCAATTTCGCAATATGTGGAACATCCGTCACTGGATGCTACACGCGAAGGTATTCTCGCCGCTTTGAAGGATGCTGGACTTGTTGAAGGAGAGAACCTGAAGGTTGACCTTGAGAATGCTCAAGCTGACCAAGCGAACAACTTGTCTATTGCTCAGAAGATTGCTGCAGACACGAATGATTTGGTATTAGCTATTGCGACACCATCTGCTCAATCTGTTGTTCAGGCGCTTAGCAAGTCAAGTAAGGACACTCCGATTCTGTTTGCAGCAGTGACTGATCCAATCGATGCAAAGATCGTTACTGATCTGGAGCATCCAGGTGGAAATGTTTCTGGCGTATCTGACACGAATCCTGAGGCTATCAATCGATTAATGCAATTCATTGCTGCTCAATTTCCTAATGTGAAGAAGCTTGGCATTGTTATTAATGAAGGTGAACCGAATGCTGTAATTATGGCAGATATCGCTAAGAAAGAGCTGGATAAACACGGTATTGAACTTGTGAAGGCTGCCATCACGAATACTTCTGAAGTGAAGCAAGCTGCGGAATCACTTGCTGGACGTGTAGATGCATTCTACATTACTTTGGATAACACAGTAGTGAGTGCTGTGGATACCATCATTCAAACGGCTAATGACAAGAAAATTCCGTTCTTCTCCAGTGACCGTGATACCGTTGAAAAAGGCGCATTTGCAACCGTCGGCTTCAAATATTTCGATCATGGTTATCAAGTTGGACAAATGGCAGTGGACATTTTAAAGAATGGTAAAAAGCCAGCAGATATGAAAGTAACTATGCAAGAAAAGCTTGATCTTATCCTTAATCTTAAAGCTGCTGCCGCACAAGGCATAGAAGTGACAGATGCAATGAAAACCGAAGTAGCCGATCAAGCTAACAATATTATTCAATAAGACATTATATAGGGGCGATTCCGTAAGGACGCCCCTTGCCGCTTGAAGGAGGAAAACTTCTATGTATGAATCCATGCTTGGGGCCGTAGAAATGGGCCTGCTATACGCATTTATGGCTTTAGGGGTGTATATTACTTTTCGCATTTTGGATTTTCCTGATTTGACTGTAGATGGAAGCTTTACAACTGGTGGTGCCATTGCTGCTGTTATGATTACCAATGGTTATGCACCATGGTTAGCTACGCTAGCTGCTATTGCAGGTGGGATGCTGGCAGGAATGTGTACGGGTCTACTACATACGAAGGGCAAGATTAATGGATTACTATCCGGGATTCTAATGATGATCGCACTTTATTCCATCAATCTGAGAATATTTGGCGGTAAGCCTAACTGGTCACTGATGGGAGATACAACGTTGTTCTCGTCCATCAATCCACTTCTTGTTCTTCCTTTTGTTGTTTTATTTGTGAAAATTCTAATGGACTTATTCTTGCGTACTGATCTTGGGCTTGCTTTAAGGGCTACCGGAGATAATGCCAGAATGATCCGTAGTCTGGGTGTGAACACAGATAATACAACCATTCTCGGCGTCAGTTTATCCAACGGTATGGTGGCACTTTCAGGTGCGTTGATCACTCAGTATTCTACCTTTGCAGATTCCTCAATGGGTATAGGGATGATTGTTATTGGTTTAGCTTCGGTAATTATTGGTGAAGCCATTTTCGGTGCAGGAAGTGTGTTCCGTGCGACATTGGCGGTTGTTCTGGGCTCTATCGTTTACCGAATCGTAGTTGCACTAGCCTTGTATGTCCCATGGTTGAAACCTTCAGATCTTAAGCTGATTACGGCGATTATCGTTATTTTCGCTCTTGTATTCCCATCGATTCAGCGTTTCTTGAAGCAGAAGAATATGGCGCGTAAGCGTTCGCTTGAATTAGCTGATCAGGCGATTAGCAGCAAGAGAGGAGGCCGCATCAATGCTTAAGCTTGATAACGTATCTAAACTGTTTAATCCTGGCACACCGGATGAGAAAATCGCGCTGTTAGGTATTGATTTGGAGCTTCTCCCCGGCGATTTTGTTACCATTATTGGAAGCAACGGCGCTGGTAAATCGACGCTCATGAATATTATTTCAGGTGTAATGAAGCCGGATCTAGGCTCAGCAAGTATTGAAGGGAATTCTATCAGTCATTTAGCAGAATATCAGCGCAGTCGCTGGATTGGGCGGGTTTTTCAGGATCCTATGGCAGGTACGGCTCCACGTATGACAATTGAAGAGAATTTAGCGATGGCATATAAAAGAGGCAAAAACAGAGGATTATCCTTTGGTGTAAATGCATCGAGACGATCGATGTTTCGTGAGGAGTTAAGTCGCCTCGGGATCGGATTGGAGAATCGCCTACGAGCTAAGGTAGGATTATTATCTGGTGGGGAGAGACAGGCGCTGAGCTTGCTAATGGCGACCTTCACCCAACCGCAAATTTTGCTGTTAGACGAACATACTGCTGCCCTTGATCCTTCACGAGCGGAATTGATCACTAAACTGACAGAGTCTATCGTCCGTGAGATGAAGCTGACTACACTTATGGTTACCCATAACATGGAGCAGGCTATCCGTCTTGGCAATCGTCTGATTATGATGGATAAAGGGCGTATTATCCTTGATATTGACGAAACACGTAAAAAAGATCTTACGGTAGAACGCTTGCTGGGCGAATTTGAGACCATCAGTGGTCATAAACTGGCAGATGATCGAATGATGCTTGGTTAGTTATCTACAGCAGTGACATAGGCTCATAATAAGGGCTTGAAATGAAGTCAGATTCCGGATTTCATTCCAAGTCCTTTTTGTTGCAAGTTTTCCCAAATGCTTCAATATCGATTATGATGGGAAAGTGTAATCATAAATGTCATTTCCCATAATAAGGGTCTAGAGTGAAATGGAGGATGCTGATGATTTGGAGAAATGTTAGCGCTTACAGAAGTTCTGGTATTTTTAATAAAATGATATTGATCATTTCCTTTTTGCTGCTGCTTTCTTTTCTGTTCTCATTAACCGTTTTGCAGTATGTATATCGAATTTATGATAAGCAAATTTATGAAAAATCCTCCGAAGTGCTGGGGATGTCATCGATTAGTATAGAGAGTACTTTAAGAGAATTAGATCAGCTGTCATTCACAGTGGTCTCTGATGAGCAAATACAGGAATGTCTTCGTCAATTGCAAGATGACCCTCAGCCATATGAGAGACAGGTCCTGCATAACAAGATCATCAACAGGTTAGTTGCTTTTGCAGGAGCTGAGAAATACGTCTATTCAATGATGTTATTGGATACGAATGGCGGAGCTATGACCGCAGGAAATCGTGAAGGCGTATCACAGGATCTTCAGGATCAATTAAAGCCTCTGGCTAAGGAAGCGGGGGGGAGCATTGTGTGGTATCCCCAAGGAAGTAAGAATTCACTCTTGGCAGTTCGGCAAATTAAATCTTACACTGGATCAACCTTTACATTGGACGATCTTGGGACGTTAGTCATCCGTATCCGAATTGATCGTATTATAGCAGATAGCACAAGTAATACTTCGGATGGCGATCAATTGCTTGTTGTGGATACGATGTCAGGGCTGGCGGTTTATCCTCAAGCTCCAATATTGCTGCCAAATGAACTCAAAGAGGAGACGAAACGTTCCGAGCTCTATCGGACAGCCAAGTATGAAGAAGGCACTTATTTTATAACGAAGACTAAATCATCTTATATGGAATGGATGTATATCAACGCGACCCCATTCAATGAGATGTTCAAACATATTACATTTGTTAAAAAACTGGTCGTCATCATATTCGCGCTCATATTACTAATTGGACTGCTCTTAGGTTATCGCTTAGCCCGAAGTATTGTACGTCCGATTTCAAAGCTGACCAAAAAAATGAAACAAATTGAAAAGGGTGATCTGGATAATCTGGAGGAACAGTCTTTAGGCGTCGTTTCGCAAACTGCGCAGGATGAGGTAAGTCAGCTTAACCGAACTTTTAAAATGATGATCCGCAGAATCAGAGAACTCATCGATGAGAATTATGCGAAGCAGCTCATTATTAGAGAGACCGAGCTCAAAGCACTACAGGCACAGATTAATCCGCATTTTTTGTACAATACACTTGAATCGATTAATTGGTTAGCGAAGATGAATAAGCAAGCTAAAATCTCGGAAATGGTAGAAGCGCTCGGCTACTTATTTAGAAGTTCGATCGGTCTTAAAGACCCTTTGATTACGATTGAAAAAGAGCTCACGATTGTGCGTAATTATGTCATTATTCAAAAAACACGTTTTGACGATAGACTGGATTTCCGCATGGAATTTCCTGAACATTTGCATGACGCTTTAATCCCGAAGCTGACCCTTCAGCCGTTGATCGAAAATGCCATCCGATATGCATTGGAACCTAATATTGAACCTTGCACGATTTCTATCACCGTGAGCGAAGAGGAACAGGGACTAGATATTCGTGTTAGTGATAATGGGCCGGGGATGAGCGCAGAGTTCATCAAAGATTTGCAGCAGGGTAGAGTCAAGACACGTGGCGAAGGCATCGGATTAGCGAACATCGCAGAGCGTATTCAAATCGTGTTTGGTCCAGAGTGGGGTGCAGATATTGAAAGTGAGCCAGATCTAGGAACAACAATACATGTACGTATACCTTATTTAAAAGGAGTGCAGGAGAATGTATAAGTTACTGCTGGTGGATGATGAACGGTTGATATTAGAAGGTATATCGCAGGTAGTGGATTGGGCACAGGCAGGAACCGAACTCGTAGGTACGGCGCGAAACGGGATAGAAGCTTTAGAGAAAATTGAGGAGCTTCGTCCTGAGATAGTGATTACTGATATTTCTATGCCCGGTTTGGATGGACTAGGGTTAGTGCAGAAATGCAGTGAACGGTTTCCGGAGATGAAGTTCGTTATGTTAACAGGGTATAAGGATTTTGATTATGCCTGTATCGCTATGCAACACGGAGTGAAGCATTATCTGCTTAAGCCATGCAATGAGAATCAAATTCATGATGCGTTAATTGAACTGGTAGCAGAGCTAGACGAGCTTAAGGGCCGGTCGGAGTTTGTAAATGATATGAAGCAACGTTTTACTAAAGTTCTACCACATGTAAAGGAACAATTTTTGAAGGAATGGATTTCTAACAAAACCTACGGAAGTCAGGATCTGGAGTATTATCAGGAGTTATTAGGCATCGGATTAAATGACAAAGTGGTGCGATTGATCTTGTTCCGATTGGAAGGTTCTTATGAATATGAGCAGCTATTCGCATTGCAAAATATTGCACAGGATGTGCTTCAAGAAACGCTACTCAGTACAAGAATAGGCGGATTTATTCTGATACTAATGGAAGTCGAAGGAGAGACCGCGCTGAATAGTACACTGCTTGAGCGAATATCTGAAGTAAGGAAAGTGTTCTATAAATTTTATAAAGTGGATGTAACCATTGCGATTAGTGACGCGGATTTTATGATTCATTCCCGGAGATTGTATCGTCAGACCCTGCAGTGCCTTAACCACTGTTTTTACATGGAAGAGGGAGGCATGATTACAGGAAGTGATCTTCCCAGCGATGATCTTAGTGGAAGAAATGACATCGAGTTTGATGAAGAGCAAATAGGTCTGCTTATTAAGGCAGGGGAGCAAAGTGCAGTGGAGTTAGAATTAGATCGGTTATTTAACCTACTTGCTGATCAGCGCGTGGATATTCATGTAGCGAGATCTTATGTTTTGCAATTGTATTCTACGATGATACGTTTAGCCGTCCCTGATGAAAGAAATACCTTTACTTCAAGTATGGCGGAACTAGCTGAGATCAGGACTTTAGGGGGGCTTAAAGCTTATGTAAAGGAGGCAGCTGTTCGGCTGACAGCCATGTATGATCGTCATTTTCGCGGTCGCCAATCGTTAATCGTAGATAAAATGTTCAAGATTATCGCGGATGATTATAAAAATGCGGAACTGTCACTTAGCTCAGTAGCTGCTGAAATGTTATATATGAATCCTGATTATCTTGGGAAAATATTCAAGAAAATCACGGGGGAGAAATTCTCTAACTACGTTACCAATTACCGGATTACTAAAGCATCAGAGCACATCATACGCAGTGGTGATGTAAGAGTATTTGAGCTCGCTGAAATGTTCGGCTTCGGCGGAAATGCCCAATATTTCAGTCAAGTGTTCAAAAAAGTAACGGGCCAGACTCCTACAGATTTTATGAAACCTCCTCAAGCGAACTGATTATTGAACAAACAAGACGGTTTTTTGTATTCAACAATCCCTGAATATTTGAGAAAATCTAATCATGAAAACGCTACCTAAAGGGAGCAGAGCCTTTATACTATTATAGGAAAAGGGGACATGAAATTGAAAAAAAGATTCGGATTATTAGCCGTACCGTTATTATTGTCTGTGTTATCTGGTTGCGGTGGAGGGAACAACAATAATGCTACAGCCACGAATGCTGCTACTAACACTCCATCAGAAACGAAACCCGCAGCTACGACCTCAGCAGAACCTGTAACCCTACGTATCGCTTGGTGGGGCGGAGACACACGACATTCTTATACACAACAAGTTATTGATATGTATGAAGCTAAATACCCGAATGTAAAGATTGAACCTGAATATGCTTCCTTTGATGATTACTGGAAAAAGCTTGCCCCGCAAGCAGCGGCTAACAGACTTCCTGATATCGTTCAAATGGATATTTCTTATATTAATCAATATGGATCTAACGGACAGCTCGAAGATTTGAAACCTTATTTGAACGCTCAGATACAAGTCGGTGATGTGAATGAGAACGTACTTAGTACTGGAGTGATCAATGAGAAGCAATTTGGAATCCCACTAGGTGTGAACGTACTTGGTTTTCAATATGACCCGGAATTGCTGAAGAAGGCAGGGGTAGATTCCATTCCAGAGAACTGGACTTGGGATCAATACAAAGAAATTGCTATGAAAGCTAAATCAGCTGGACTGTATATCGACGGTTCCATGGCAGCTGACATATTCTTCAACTATTATCTGCGTACAAAAGGGCTGGCGCTGTATAACAATGATGGATCAGCGCTTGGCTATGAGGATGATGCCTTGTTTACTGACTTTTTCGGCATGCTGTCTGGTTTAATTAAAGATGGAGCGGTTCCATCGCAAGACAAATTGAGCCAGAACAAAGGTGTTATTGAAGAATCGGATATTGTTAAAGGCACAGGTATCGGCGTATGGCAATGGTCGAACCAATATGTTGCTTTGCAAATCGCAGTAAATCGTCCGATGGCACTGGCACAAATGCCTGGCCCAGATATGAATAAGGGTTTGTATATGCAGCCAAGTATGTATTGGTCTATTACTTCTAATTCCAAAGTGAAGGAAGAAGCCGCGAAGTTCGTTGATTTCTGGATTAATGATCCTGAAGCCAACAACCTAATCAAAGGTGAACGCGGGGTACCGATTTCTAGCAAGATTAAAGAGTCTGTATCTACACAATTAACAGATTCCGGTAAACAAGTGTTTAAATTTGTAGCTGATATGGAGCCTACAACATCTCCAATGAGTCCGCCAGTGGGATCGCCAGAGGTTGTAGCCCTTCTTACAGACCTTGCTGAACAAATGAATTTCGGCAAAATTGACCCAGCTGCTGCTGCCGCACAGTTCCGAAAAGAAGCGAACGCCATTCTCTCCAGCCGGTAGTAGTAAGCTGACAGATAACTATACTGCGTCTAACATGGGAAACGGCATGCCATTTGGTTAGGCGGCAGCCCGTTTCCCTTATTTTTTACATCAAAAGGAGTTGGAGACCTTTGGCATTCACGAATCCCCTTCCTTCGAATCCGCTGGCTTTTAAGAAAAAGAAGCGAACTGGCCGGAGTTTACGAAGCAACCTTACAGGTTATGCCTTCATCAGTCCGTTCGTCATTGGCTTCCTCTGCTTTACACTGATCCCGATGATCATTTCTCTTTATCTTTCTTTTACAAAATACAATTTATTCGCCCCACCGAAATGGATCGGTTTTGATAATTACATCAAAATGTTCTCGAATGACCCGAAATATTTACATTCATTAAAGGTAACACTGCTGTACGTATTTATTGGTGTGCCATTACGCCTCACCTTTGCATTATTTGTGGCCATGATTCTAAATACGAAATCGCGCATGATTGGAGCCTATCGTACAACATACTATTTACCTTCTATTATAGGTGGCAGTGTGGCGGTATCCATCATGTGGCGTAATATTTTCAGTGATACTGGCATTATTAATGGCATGCTCGGTTTTTTCGGAGTTGGACCTGTTAGCTGGTTTGGGAATCCGAGTGCTGCGCTTATGATGTTGATAACCTTATCCGTGTGGCAATTTGGTTCGTCCATGCTGATCTTTCTGGCAGGCTTAAAAAATATTCCTGGTGAAATGTATGAGGCGGCTAGTGTAGACGGAGCGGGCTTTTTCAGAAAGTTCTTCAAGATTACAATGCCGCTCCTAAGTTCAGTAATTCTGTTTAATCTAGTCATGCAGACGATCAGTGCATTTATGACCTTTGTTCCCGCTTATATTATCTCTAAAGGAGAAGGCGGTCCAATGGACGGCACTATGCTGTACTCTCTTTATCTATTCCGTCAGGCCTTTATGTTTAATAACATGGGTTACGCTTCAGCTATGGCGTGGGTAATGTTGTTGTTAGTCGGCATCATGACTGGCATTTTATTTAAGACATCCAAATCGTGGGTCTTCTACGAATCGGAAGGAGGAAAATAATTCATGGCGAAAATGAAACTGAAATGGCCGCTGTACCACATTCTTATCGGTGGCCTCGCTATCATTATGCTGTATCCGATTTTGTGGATGATTATGAGCTCTTTTAAAGAGAGCCGGCTTGTATTTGTTACCGCTCAGCAGCTTCTTCCTGATCCTTGGGTATGGGGGAATTATGCAAAAGGGTGGGAAGGGATTGCCGGTTACTCCTTTGGTGTCTTCATCAAGAATTCATTAGTTATCGTCGTTGTAGCAACGCTTGGAGCAGTGATCTCTTCTTCACTAGTGGCCTTCGGATTTGCACGCAATAAGTTTGTAGGGCATGGCTTATGGTTCGGTATCATGATGATGACGCTTATGCTTCCTTCAGATGTAGTGCTAGTCCCGCAATATATTATCTATGCAAAATTGGAATGGCTCGATAGTATCAAGCCGATCGTGATTCCACAGTTCTTCGGTGTCCCGTTCTTTATTTTTCTAATGCTGCAGTTTATTCGGACGATTCCTGTTGAGCTGGATGAAGCGGCTACGATTGATGGGTGCGGGAAATTTGGTCTGTACTTCAGAATCATTCTTCCACTCATCCGTCCTTCAATGGCTACTGCGGCGATCTTTTCCTTCTATTGGCGCTGGGAGGACCTGCTTGGACCGGTATTGTATCTGAACTCACCATCTAAATACACCGTTTCTATGGGGCTGAAAATGTTCCTGGACAGTGAGTCCGTGTCCAACTGGGGACCGATGTTCGCCATGTCTGTACTTAGCTTGGCGCCTGTCATGATTATCTTCTTTATTTTCCAAAAGCAGATAGTGGAAGGAATCAGCACCAGTGGTTTGAAAGGTTAAAATCTCTAATGAAGAAAGGTGCGGCTGAATTTGGATAGCTATCATTTTGACTTTGGGATTGATGAAACAGCGTCTGGCTACACCAAAATTCGGCCGGACACACGATATTCTCCAGAAACGCGATTCGGGTTTTCATCAGACTCAATAGTTTTTGGGCGCTCCAGAGAAGGGTCAGATCCATTACGAAGTGATTTCTGCATTCCGCAGAGGGCAGTCTTTCTATTAGATGTTCCAGATGGAGTTTATCGCATAACTTTACTGCTTGGTGATGCTTTAGCAGATACCAGTACAGTAATTCGAGCGGGTGATGGCAAGTACGTATTAGACACTTTGAACGTCCCGGCAGGTCAATATTTAAGAGAATCATTTGCGATGCGAATCATGGGTGGGCAGCTAAAGCTCACATTCTCGGGCGCTGCGCCCCGAATAAATGCAATTGACATTGACCCCGACAAGGAAGCGCTCGTCCTATATTTAGCCGGTGATTCGACCGTGACGGATCAAGGAGAAGCAGGTTACCCTTATGCTGGTTGGGGTCAGCTACTGCCACGCTGTTTTAAAGCAGGTCTTGTAGTGGACAACCGAGCTATTTCTGGTCGTAGCTCTAAGAGCTTTATTGAAGAAGGGGATTTGGACAAGATTGCCTCTGTGATTCGGCCCAGAGATTATATGTTCATCCAGTTTGGACATAACGATTCGAAAGGGGACGAACGTAGACATACCGAACCTTTCACTACATATAAAGAATATTTGCTACGGATGATTACAGTTGCTAGGGAAGCGGGAGCCTATCCTGTACTGGTAACTGCTGTACATCGACGAAGATTTGACCCTTCAGAAGCTATAGTAGACAGTCATGGTGATTATTTAACGGCAATGAAAGAGCTGGCCGAGAAGGAGCAGATCCCATGGATTGATTTAGCGGAGAAGAGTCGTAAGCTTTTTGAAGCTTATGGAGTAAAAGGAACAAAGGATCTGTTCATGTGGAGCTATCCTGGAGAATATATCTTGCATCCAGTCGGTGTACAGGACAATACACATTTTCAGATTTTAGGAGCGCGTTTGCTTGCTGATTTAATTGTAGAAGGCATCCGTGAGGCCGGATTAGATGATCTTATTATTCATCTTCGACAAGGCGAATAAGGATAAGTAAAGATCTACCGATTCAACTTCTGTATGCGAGGTTAAGGTTAAGGAAAGAACTTAACTGGAAGGCTTGCATGATAAGAAGGAGGATATTTAAACATGGCAGATAAGAAGCTGGAAGGCAAGGTAGCTATTGTAACAGGAGGTGGTTCCGGTATTGGGCGAGCGACCGTGCTTGAGTTCGCTAGAAACGGGGCCAAAGTTGTGTTACTGGATAGAACCGTTAAGAACGCAGAAAAGGTTAAAAAGCAAGTGGAGAAAGAAGGTGGAGAAGCCCTCGTCATTGAATGCGACGTTGCTGAACCACCACAAGTGGAAGCAGCAATAAATAAGGCGGCCGCGAAATGGGGGCGTCTTGATATTGTTTTTGCTAACGCAGGGATTAATGGAGCCATGACCCCCATTGAAACGATGGATATTGAGTCTTGGGATCAGACGATTCACATCAACCTTCGTGGAACCTTCGCGACTGTTAAGTATGCGATACCGCATCTTAAACAGAACGGGGGCAGTATTCTGATTAACAGCTCTATTAACGGAAATCGAGTGTTTTCTAACGTTGGTTTCTCAGCCTACAGCACAACTAAGGCGGGGCAGGTTGCATTTATGAAAATGGCAGCATTAGAGCTGGCACAATTTCAAATTCGTGTAAATGCAATCTGTCCTGGGGCTATTAAGACCAATATTGATGACAATACTTTTCCATCCGAGGATCTCAAAGAGGTAAAGATCCCTGTTGAATTCCCGGAGGGAGATCAACCGCTGGAGGAAGGTCCTGGGCGTCCGGATCAAGTTGCAAAGCTGGCACTTTTTCTGGCCTCTGAGGATTCGGATCATATTACTGGAACTGAAATTTATTGTGACGGTGCAGAATCGTTGCTCCATGGTTAAATCTTCGTAAATAATCTCTTCCTTTAAAACGGATTCTATCCTCTTCGTTATGCGGGATCTAATTGATCGAGAGCGCATATACATTGAGGATAGGAATACCGTTTTTTGTTGTAAAATAAAGCTAATCTTTATCTCTGATTTCCGTTATAATGGAGTATCTTGGAGAAAGGAGAATGAATGATGGATTTTCATATTGAATCATTAATTAAGCTGCTAGTGGCCATGCTGTTCGGGCTGTTCATCGGCATTGACCGACAGATCAAGCAGAAACCGCTGGGGATTCGGACCAGTATGGTCATTAGCATTGCCTCGTGTCTTGTAACCGTAGTGTCCATTCATGCCTTTGATAAGTTTGCAGGTCCAGACCATCCGAATATGGATCCGATGCGTCTCGCTGCTCAAATTGTCAGTGGGATAGGTTTTTTGGGCGCTGGTGTTATTTTGCGTAGAGGCGGAGATGCGATTTCGGGTCTGACCTCGGCAGCACTTATTTGGACAGCTTCTGGAATTGGTATAGCTGTGGGCGCAGGATTCTATATTGAAGCAGCATATGCGGTGATTCTTCTGATGTTTGCGGTCAATTTAGTGCCTCATTTAATTCGTTCAATTGGTCCAGAGGTGCTTAACAAGCATGAAGTTTCGGTGAGAATCATCATGGAGGCTAATTTTGTACTTACGGAAGTGATCCAAAAAATCGAAAGACCTCAGGTTAGTACCCAAAGAAGTACTAGAAGTCCATCCCGAGCGATCCGCAGAATGAAAATTAAGGATTTGGAAGATGGAAGACAAATGATCGATATGGTGATCTCAGCGCCGGATAAAGATTACGCTACAGAGATCTATTATGATGTGAAGAAAATTGATCATGTCATGAGCGTTGAAGTGGAACAGCTGTAAAAAAGGGCATGTCACGTCATGACTAGATGTGGTAATCTATCAAGTAGAGACAATTATCAGACACTGGAAGGGAGAACACATTATTATGTCTATCACAGCCTATGAAGGACAATATGAAGGAGAAGCAGCCATCTGGTTGAAAGCTGGCCGTTATGAGGCAGCTATACTACCAGGTATCGGTGGCAACTTGATCTGTTTCCGAGATACCGAAAACGGTTACCGTTTCTTGCATGAACCGGGAGCTGAGGAAATGGAAGCATTCAAGGCAAGCCCAGGCATCCATGGTATTCCTGTATTATTTCCTCCGAATCGTTATGAAGATGGCAAATTTCCATGGAATGGTCAAACTTATCAATTCCCAGTAAATGAAGTTGCTACGGGCAACCATTTGCATGGTTTTTTACATACGACAGCTTGGGAAGTGGAAGAGTTTGGTAGCGGTAAGACTGAAAGCTTCGTAACCGTATTCATCAAAGTGGATGAGAATCATCCTTCTTATCAATACTTACCGCATAAATATACCATGAAGCTACGTTATACCCTTGGTGAAGGCGGCTTATCTCAACAGGTGCAAGTGCACAATGATGGTGATGATGTGATGCCTTGCTTGTTGGCATTCCATACCGCGATTAATGCACCATTCGCACCAGGAAGCACACCACAAGATTACCTTGTAAAAGCGACCATCGGTAATCGCTGGGAATTGAATGACCGTATGCTC